>WNFQ01000220.1_pt1 | contig 86288 bp, 80 predicted proteins | sample 5400171 | NCBI WGS metagenome assembly WNFQ01 (sample SAMN13153356, study PRJNA577476) | soil metagenome | isolation source: 20 cm soil under Madrone tree | place: USA:California | collected 2016-06-14
CCGGAAACTGCCCCAGTCGCTGCAGAAAATCTTCGTAACAACGCCGAACCCGAAAAATCACCTTTCGCTGATGCCCACGGTTCATCACATGATACCAGCCGTTCGGTATTTCCAATCGGGCATGCCGGGACACACCCCATCCTCAAATCAGCTGGCAGTCATGTCCAATCTTAAGATACGTCCCTTAATTTACCCCGAACCAGCATAGGGAAGGACAAATTACCAGGGCTCGAATACGTCGGGGCAACCGCCAGACCGTTGAATGATCTTCTCGCACTGGTAGATCAATTGGAAAAACCTGAACAAAGCAAACCCGATCGGGCAATCGATCTTTATGCGCTGGGACATGAAATCGTCAACCTACAGCACACGCGAGGGCACCTGACGCGCACTGTAACGGATTGCGATCAGAGGCTTATTCGGGATATTACCAGCTTTTTGCAAGACCCCAGCCCTTCGCACCTACTGGTTGCTAAAGGCGCTTCTAAGAAAGGCTACGATTCTTGCTTACACGCATTGGCCGGCGTTGATCCCAATTCGCCGGCTGCCGATCACATCCATCCAGTTTGGCCAGTTTTGCTGTCATTCGGCACCGACTCAACCAGCAATCATCTATCGTGGAATACACTGCCGAAAGTGTCCGGCAACCCACTAAGGAGATAAGTCATGCAGCGTGAATTGTCGATCGGCGGAGCTTTAGTGTCCCCACTTCTGCCTTATCGTTGCGACTATCCCGGTCTTCTGGTTGGTGGACACGCTGTTACAGCGCTTCGGTTGTTACCGCTGGATTTGGCATCCGGCCCTGATTCGCCTGGCTCTGTTTGTAATCCTTTTTAGCCTGCTATTTTCTTTTGGACGATTCGAATAAGGGAAAGATGAGCCGGACTCGGGGTTTCGGGCGAGTGATCGCTACCCTGGTTATCGCAGCGGTCGGAATATTCGCCGGGGTACAACTTTGGCAGCGTTACATGTTAACTCCCTGGACCCGAGACGGCCGGGTAGTAGCCAATTCGGTAACGATCGCCTCGGAGGTAAGTGGTCGGATTGTTGATATACGCGTTCGCGAAAACCAGTCAGTCAAGAAGGGAGAGATACTTTTCATCATCGACCCATCCACTTATAAGGCAGCCCTGGATAACGCCGAGGCTTCAGCTGTATCACTCCGCGCCACCATGGAGCTGCAGGAATCAGATGCAGCGCGGGGACACAAACTCACGAGGCTATCGATTTCTGCCGAACAGCTTGAGACCCTCGATCTTCAAGTCAAATCGGCTGAGGCGAACTATCAACAAGCATTGGCGGTGCGTGAGAACGCGAAGATCAACCTGGATCGCACCACCGGGTACGCACCGGTAAACGGCTACGTGACAAACCTCGTCCTCGACGAGGGAGATTTCGCTGACATTGGAAAAGCTGTCGTGGCAGTCGTCGAAAGTGATTCTTTTCGGGTCGAGGCCTATCTGGAAGAGACCAAGCTGAATTTCGTTAAGGTAGGCGATTACGCCACCGTCATACTGATGAGCGGAGCACCTGCAATTAAAGGACGAGTTGACAGCATCGCGCGCGGGATCGGTGATACCGAGAATCCAGTAGGTCAAAATCTGTTGCAAAATGTGAATGCGACGTTCGAGTGGGTGCGTCTCGCGCAGCGTATTCCAGTCCGAATTAAACTGGTTGACGTTCCGAATGGAACCATTCTTTCCTCGGGCATGACAGCCACAGTCAGGATCGAGCCCAAATAGGAATCAGAAAAAGAAGCTCACCTGGTGTTCAGTGAGAGCCGAGCCGGAAGGCCGTAGGGAGCAAGGGGCGGAGGTATGCAAACCATTAATCCAAGTAGTGAACAGAGGGAAGTAGGCTTTAACCCTATCTGATACTTTTGGAATTATTTGGCCGAATTCTTTTGGAGATATTTGGCTCGCGCGAAATCGCCTCCAACCATTCCATCCTCGAAACATCGCTGCTTTAGATGAAGAGAGATCGACCGCCCGCGATCGCAATCCGGCTATTCAGAATCCTAGATTGACAGCGGAATCTGTGATCTAGAGATTGATAACAGCAAAAGGGGGTTAATATGAGCGCCACAACTGCGACAGGGATTAGAGACGCAATCCAATCCGCGTTTCGTGGTAAACCCGTCAAGCGGGTGGAACTTTTCGGCTCCGCTGCGCGCGGAGAAATGACTTCCGACAGTGACGTGGATATTCTGGTCACGCCGTCGCCTGAGGCTACCCGCCACGACCTATTTATAATGGCCGCAGAAGTCGAAGATGCTCTTGGGAGACCGATGGATTTTCTCATTCGTTCTGACGTTGAAGCCATAAAAAACGTTGAGGCGAGAGATCTGATCCTAAAGAGCGCTGTGGCTGTTTATGTCCCCTGAGGAGAAACTTCGGTTAACTCATATTGCCCAAGCAGCGGCCTTGATTGAGATTTCGTTAACGGTGTTTCCAAGGAGGCATTTCTAAGCGACACGTTACGCCAGGACGCGGTAATCCGAAGAATTCAGATCATTGGAGAAGCAGTCAGGCATTTGTCCCACGAACTTCTGGCGGATATGCCCGAGTTTCCCGCAAAAGAAGCAAAGGGGATGCGCAACGTCCTCGTTCATGATTACGACGGAGTGAATCTCGGCCGCCTCTGGGACACAGCCACTCAGGATATTCCGCTGGTCAGAAAGGCTGTTGAAAAATATCTGCAAGCAGATACTCAGTCGCCAAACTGACCAGCTGATTTCGAAGTCTCGGCCGCGACCTCGTAATAAAGCCGCGCAGCGAACCAATCTAGATAATGAGAGATGTCTGCACCCTCCTCCGCCTCCCTGGCGGGCGAGCATCAAAAGAGGAGTATTCTGGAACGGAGAACTAGGGAGGCGTCTCGCTTGTCCGCGTGCCGCCTTTCGGCTGAAATGGAGCGGAACATAAGGACTGGTTTTAGGCGAACCTGGGTTTGCCTAGGAGCACACCACGGGCAAGCGCGCGTGAAGATTTAAGAAGAAACTGTTGCTCGGCTGGTTCACGCGCCAAAAGGTGCGTTGTACGGAGGAGCATCGGAAGCAAAGGCCGGCATTTCACTGGTGCAGGGAGCGCGAGCTCTCTAGCCCGACTAGGAGCATGGTTCTTCCCGGAAAGCGATGAAGTTATTGGTGAGATTGCGGCGGCTGGCTGTCGCAATCAACCCGGAGAGAAGATTGAGAATAAGATCGCCGGGAAGCCGATGCCCAGCCGTCGCAAAGGAAAACTAGTATGTCAACGCCACGCAAACGGAAGGAAAAAAAAGGATCCGACGCTCAACGCTCAGCTTCTAAGCGCAAGGCCAGAGATAGCCACTGCCAGCAAGGCGATGGCAATCGGCGAAGGTCCAAGCTCACTATTACCAACCCAGATGCTGCCGGGATCGATGTTGGAGCTCGAATTCATTATGTAGCAGTGCCCGAAGGCCGGGCTGAGGTGTCGGTTCGCAGCTTTGGCGCTTACACTGCCCAGCTCGATGAGTTAGTGCAGTGGCTCAAAGACTGCAGAATAAAAACCGTGGCGATGGAATCGACCGGAGTTTACTGGATCCCGTTGTTCCAGAAGCTCGAAGAAGCTGGCTTTGAAGTCCTGTTGGTCGATGCGCGCCAAGCCAAGCATGTGCCTGGACGTAAAAGCGATGTCCAAGATTGCCAGTGGCTGCAGCAGTTGCACAGTTACGGGTTGTTACGAGCGGCGTTTCGCCCCGAAGACTCCATTTGCCGCTTACGCACCTTGCAACGACATCGCAAGAACTTGGTCGAATCCGCGGCGATGTGGATTCAGCACATGCAGAAGGCTCTCAACGAAATGAACCTACACTTGCATCACGTGCTGAGTGACATCAGCGGACGCAGTGGACTGGCGATTCTAGATGCTATTCTCGCAGGTGAACGCGATCCAAAAAAACTGGCCTCGCTGGCGGATCGTCGCGTCGAAAAAAGCCAAGCCCAGATCGAAGCGGCGTTGACAGGCGACTACCGCCCGGAACTGCTCTTCGTGCTCAGCCAATCGCTGCATAACTACCGACAGATGCAGGAACAAATCGCCCAGTGCGATCTGAGCATTGAGAAGCAATTGGCAAAAATGGCCGATTGCCCAAACCCCAACCAGGCCTCAGAGCCAATACAACAATCGCAAGATTCGGCGGGTTCCAAGCCACGCAAGAGAAAGCCCAAAGATGCCTTGGAATTAAGCTTGGCCGGGCATCTCAAGCGTATCCTCGGAGTCGATCTAACGACAATCCCTGGATTGAACATTCTCGCGGTCCTGAATCTGCTAAGCGAGATCGGAACCAACATGGCGAAGTGGCGCAACGAGAAAGCCTTCGTCTCCTGGCTGGGACTAAGCCCCAACAACAAGATCAGTGGGCAGCGAGTGCTGAGCTCCCGCACACGCAAAGTCGTTAATCGCGCAGCAACGACTTTACGACTCGCGGTGATGATACTGGGCAAAACCAACACCCCCTTGGGCTCCTTCTACCGCAGAAAACGCGCTCAGCTCGGTGCTCCAAAGGCAATTACAGCAACCGCAAGGAAGCTAGGCTGTCTGATCTACCGCCTCATCAAAAATGGCCAAGGTTACAAAGAACCCGATCTGCACACTTATGAACTTAAATACAAGGACCAGATCCTCAACTCTCTACGCAAACGCGCGAACAGTTTTGGATTCGATCTTGTTCAAGTTCCAAAGGCAGCCTAAAAAGCCACCTCCAACGTCAAGTTTCAGAGAAGAATGACGAAGGAGAGACAGCTTGCTGGCTCGACGTGGAGAAAGTCTTTTCTCCCCAGAAGCGTCTTGGCAAACGTCACGCTCCTGACACCGCAACACAGATGAAGACCTTCTCCAATGGCTCGAATCCTTGTAAAAATTCTATTGTCAAAAATGTGAAGTTGCACAGCGACCGCGGACCGCAAATCAGCTGGAAGACCGATCAACTCCACATCTATGCCAACTCAACATAAGGCTACAATTATGCCGTTAGAGCATAGTAGCCGGAACAAACCGCAATGAAGGCTGAATCGTCGACACGCGCCTCTCGAATGCCGCTCAGCGACCGCTCATTTGCAAAAGCCATTCCGGGTATCGAGCCCCTTGCACCGTAATCTTTGAGGCGGCGGTATCGATGTCACGAAGATCGTCGGGCGTGAGTTCGACTGAGACTGCCCCGATGTTCTCGTCCAAGCGATTCAGTTTCGTGGTTCCCGGGATTGGAACAATCCAGGGCTTCTGGGCGAGCAACCAAGCGAGTGCTATCTGAGCAGGGGTTGCATTCTTGCGTGCTGCGACTTTGCCAAGCAGATCAACCAAGGCCTGATTCGCCTTACGAGCCTCCGGCGTAAACCGAGGGAGAGTGTTGCGGAAGTCGGTGCTGTCGAACGTAGTATTTTCGTTCACCTTCCCCGTGAGGAAGCCTTTGCCCAGAGGGCTGTAGGGAACGAAGCCGATTCCGAGTTCCTCGAGCGTCGGCAGCACTTCGTCTTCAGGGCGTCTCCACCATAGCGAGTATTCGCTCTGGACTGCTGTGACCGGCTGGGCGGCGTGGGCGCGACGGATCGTTTGCACGCCTGCTTCAGAAAGGCCGAAGTGTTTAACCTTACCTTCTTGAATCAGGTCCTTCACCGCTCCGGCCACATCTTCGATTGGCACGTCCGGATCAACGCGGTGTTGATAGAACAGGTCGATGGCATCGACCTTGAGCCGCTTAAGCGAGCCCTCGGCGACCTGCCTGATGTGCTCGGGTCGGCTATTTAAGGCAGTCCAATTGCCTCCGTCCTGCGGATTCGGCTCCCAGCCGAATTTCGTTGCTATCACCACCTGATCGCGGAGCGGAGAGAGGGCTTCACCCACGAGTTCTTCGTTAGTGAATGGACCATAGACCTCAGCCGTATCGAAGAAAGTGACGCCGCGTTCGACGGCTGTGCGTAGTAGTGAGATCATCTCCTGCCTGTCAGCAGGCGGGCCGTAGGAAAAGCTCATTCCCATGCAGCCGAGTCCGATGGCCGAGACTTCCAGATTGCTTTTTCCAAGTTTGCGCTTCTGCATTTTTTTTTTGATATCGTTGTCGTGCGCCTGAACCATTCAGGCGTGGCAGGAGTATCGGGCATCACATGCGGCGCTTCTCTCGCGATCGTGCGTAGCCTGTCGCGTTCTTGCGGAAAAACGGCCTCCTTACAAGCCGCTGCGGAACTCTGTGGGCGCCACGCCAACCACGCGCCGGAAGACTTGAGCAAAATGGCTCGGGCTCGTGTAGCCGACTTCGAGCGCGATCTCGATGAGGCTCCGGGAGGTTTCGCGGACGAGCTGCTGTGCGCGGACGATACGTTCTCGCGTGACGAACTGCAGAGGCGTCATCCCCGTGGTCTGCTTGAACATACGGGAAAAGTGAAAGGGACTCAGTTCCACCAGCTCGGCCAACGTCTCGATTGAAATGCTTTCTGCGAGGTGCGCATGCACATAGTCTTCGATCTTGCGGAGCCGTGCGATCGGTAAGCCGCCGCGATAATCAGGCCTCTGCGATGCGATGTTCGTGTATTTCTCGGCGATGTGAATCGCGAGAAGGTGTGCGAAGGCAGCGACACGTTTCGCGTTGCCCGCAGTTCGGGCAGATAGCATCTCGGCGCAAGCAAAACTCAGATGCGCAAGCATTTCATCCCGGCCGTAGAAGTCAGTCACCTCAACAGCGCCAGCCTTGTCGTGGTAGACCATTTCAAACGCTGCGAGACACTGGTCCACGGCAAGATGGATGAGGATCACGTCCATTTCCGCTCCCAAAGGGGAGCGCCAGCGCAACTCGTAAGGGGTCTTTGAGCCCGTCACGAAGATGTCTCCGCGCCGGACATGTCGAGGCAGCCATGCGCCGCCGATGTCACGTTCTTGAAACTCGGCAGAGCCGTTTAAGGTGCACGTGATCAGTGGCTCCGGGGTGGCAGGCACGAGGAATCGATCTACAGCGCGTGGAAACCGAGAGCGCCGCACAAAAAGCCCTGGCCATTGGAGGGAGGCGCTGTCCGCCAATACCTCGCCACTCGAATAGCGCGGAAATGCTGCCGCGGTCGTTCGCTCGGGGGCGTTCACGAGATGATTGAAAGCCTGTATCACCATCGAGGCGAGCGAAAATAACGCTGCGGTTGCGGACCGACTTCGCTAAAGTGACAAAAGGGCGGCGCCCGTCAATGTGGTTAATAAGACGGATACTGTACAAGCACCGCCAGGACGAAGAGGGAGAACAGAAGCCAATTAATTTCGTTCGAGCTCATGCTACCTCCTTGGAACGAATGGAATAGTCCAGAACGCTAATGTTATCGACGATTACATTGTTCGCGTGACTGAGCCGCGACGCTATGCGTACGTCCATTTGTTCCGCGATTTCCTCGCGAGTGAAGTTGCACGTGATTACAGTCCATTTTCCTAGCCGCGCATCTATGATTTGATCGAGCTTAGACACAGAAAAGTCGCTCGCTCTTTCCGCGCCCGTCCCGCAACTCGCGAAGTCGTTGGCCCAAAGAAGTTTCGATCATGTGCAAGCTAAAGAAGCTTACGGTAGTGTGACGCATGCCAATCGTGCTCGGTGGCATAGCGGGCCGCGCCTCGATAGAACCCATGATGAGTGGAAGTCAGTGCCAGCAGGATGGTTCTCTTGCGAGGTTTTGGGCGCATTTTGCGATAATTCTGGCGTAAATTAGCAGCTTACGCCACCTGGCCTTTTTTCTTACTGTGCTAATCGACCGAGTTTATGCCCCGATTCCCCTCCCGGTCACTTCAGTCGATTGTATCTATCTGCCATCAAACAAATCCTAGAAGTAGAATTGAATAATATGAAGACGAGTTTCCCCCTGAACTCGACGCCCGTAGGGCCGGTAACCTGCAAAGTTGGCTTTCGTTCCGCCTTCGCGGCGGCGAGCAAGGTAGTCGCAACCCTCATGAACGCCATCAAACAATATTTGTTAGTGATGCGGGCCATGTCAGCAGCCATCGTGATATTGTCTGCATGGACAATTGCGGCTCGAGCGGCTGACTCGGAAACCCAAGGCAAGACGATTGCTTTCGTACCTGGTGTTATGGGCAACGCGTTTTATGTAACCATGGAGCGTGGGATCCGGGACGAAGCGGCCAAGTACGGCTTCAAGATCGACATTCAGGGTCCACAGCAATTCGATCCAACGCTCCAAACACCGATCGTTAACGCAGTGGTGGCGTCGAAACCTGCCGGTCTGCTCATTGCGCCGACCGACTCCAAGGCAATGTTCGTCCCAATCTCTCAAGCTGTGAATGCCGGTATCAAGGTGGCTTTGGTTGACACGACGCTGGATGATACCTCGAAAGTCATCGCCGCGATTGCTACCGACAACACTGCTGGAGGCGCGGCGGCCGCTGACGCACTGGCAAAGCTCATTGGCGAGAAGGGCGAGGTCATGGTGGTCGCGTTTCAGGCTGGAGCCAGTACTTCCGATCAGCGTCAGAAGGGATTCGAGGGTGAAATCAAGAAGTACCCAAACATCCACTACGTCGGATTCCAGATCTCCAACAATGACCCATCTAAAGCTGCCGCCGAGGTGGGGTCAACGCTGGCCGCGTATCCTAACCTCGCCGGCATTTTTGCCAGCAACGACCGATCTGCGGAAGGTGCCGCCACGGGATTGAGGGTTGCGGACAAAGTCGGCGTGGTGAAAGTCGTGGGATTCGACGCGGGTGAAACGCAGATCAAGCAACTCAAGGACGGCCTTGTCCAGGCCCTCATCGCTCAGCGGCCCTATCAGATCGGCGTCGACGGGGTGGATGCAATCGCGAACGCGTTGACCGGGAAACCCGTGGAACATTCGGTAACGACCGGCACAGTGACTATCACAAAAGAGAATCTGCAGGATCCGGAAATCCAAAAGGCCTTGTACACACTCAAGCGAGATTGACGTTCGGATGGCTTTGCCATGCCACAGGCTCGAATTGTGTGCGTCCGCCATCGTCTTACCTTCCGACTTCGCAAGTTTCTCCCAAAGGCGAGAGCCGCAAGGCAATCCGTGAAAGCAGTATATCCTGTCTCATGTCAGACGTCCCTCTAATCGACGCCCGGGGCATCGTCAGGCATTTTGGGCATGTCCAGGCGTTGCAAGGTGCTGACTTCAGTGTCGGCCGGGGTGAGATAGTTGGCTTGATCGGGGACAACGGCGCCGGCAAGAGCACCCTTATTCGCATCCTCTCCGGCACTGATCGCCCGGATGACGGAGAGATCCGTGTGAACGGCCAGCTAGTGCACTTCAACGGACCCCAGGATGCACGCGCAGTCGGCATTGAGACCGTCTATCAGGATTTAGCCCTCGCCCCCGACCTGGACGCCGCCGCGAACGTGTTCCTGGGGCGGGAACTTGTGGGAACTAGTCTTCTGGGACGGCTCGGCGTGTTGGACAAATCGAGGATGGTCCGTCGAACGAGCGAGGCGATGGCAAGGCTGGGTGTAACGATCTGCCCGTCGGTCGAGGTATTCACTCTGTCCGGGGGACAGCAGCAGAGCGCGGCCGTGGCCCGCGCTGCGATGTGGGCCACGAATGCGATTTTCATGGACGAGCCAACCGCCAACCTCGGTGTAAGGCAGACCAAAGGCGTGCTGGATCTGATTCGGCGGGTGCGAGATGCCGGCACGGCGGTGGTTGTTATCAGCCACAACTTGCCCCAGATCTTGGAGATTACGGACCGAATTGTCGTTTTGCGCCAGGGTCGGACGGTCGGACAGGTCCCAGCCTCGGCAGCCTCTGTTGATGTCCGGCAAGCTCCAGGTCCGGCATGCTCCGGAGCGCCGCTTGAGCGAGCCAAGCGAGCCATTTGGCGGATTGACGACCACTACCGAGCTTCCACCCGACGAACGAAACGTCGCTAGCATGCTTGGGCGGCTCCGGAGCATCTTCAGCAGCCAGTCGGCGGCCCTCTTTCTCGTCCTCGTTACACTCGCTGTGTTCTTCTCGGTATTACGCCCCGATGCGTTCCCGAGGGTCGGCAACGTTATGAACATGGCGACAAACGCCTCCGTCCTTCTCGTGCTGGCGGTTGGTAGCATGTTCGTTATCCTGACGGGCGGAATCGACTTATCCATCAACGGCGTTCTCGTCTTCTCTGGCGTGATCGCGGCGATGGCCATGGTCGCCTGCAGCGGAGATAGTCCGGGCGTCTTGTTCGTCGGCCTCGTGTCTGGGGTTGCGGCGGGCACAGCATGGGGCGCGTTGAACGGCTGCCTGGTCGCGAAGGCCGGGATTCGGGCACTGATCGGAACGTTGGGAACAATGGGGATGTCGCTTGGACTTGCGCTGCTGTTGACTCGTGGAGTGGACATTTCGGACGTGCCTGAGAGCCTGGTGCTGACGGTGGGTTCTGGTCGGGTAGGCGGGATCCCCATTCTTGTCGTGATCACTGCCGTGGTCTTCGTCATCGGGGCGCTCGTGCTGACATTCACGCGATTCGGTCGCTACACGTACGCCGTCGGATCGAGCCTCGAAGCGTGTCGTCGGGCCAGCATCGATGTCACGGCCCACCTGATTAAGGTCTACATGCTCGCCGGGATGCTCTCGGGCCTGGCCGGTTACCTCTCACTGGCCAGGTTCGCCACGACCACCCTTAGCGGCCATTCGACGGACAACCTGCAGGTTATCGCCGGCGTCGTGATCGGCGGCACGAGTCTCTTCGGCGGCTCTGGAGGGATGATGGGCACTCTAATCGGCATCATCATCCCCGTCATGCTGCTCGACGGTTTCGTTGTCCTCGGGCTCCCACCTTTCTGGCAGCAGGTTGCCGTGGGAGCGGTATTGATCGGTGCGGTCTATTTCGACCAGCTGCGCAGGAAGTTGAGGAATCGCTAACAGCCAACCTCCATCAATGAAATCGTGTACATGAGCCCAAGGAGTAGCTACTTATGCTAAAATCATGCCTTCTTCACCCCGAGATCCTAGAGGCCTTGGGCCGCGCAGGCCACAGCTCGAAGATCCTAATCGCCGATGGCAACTATCCCTTCGCGACCCAGCTCGGACCGAATGCTCGGCTGGTGTCGCTTAACTTGTCGCCGGGGTTGGTCAACATCACCCAGGTGCTCGAAGCGCCCGTTCGCCTTCGGCCAGCCGCTACGCATACGAGTAAACAGTGCAGGGATCATGGCGTGTCCCTTGGCACGCGATTCGCAAGGATATGAGTCGCAGTTCGCGACGAACCATCCGGGGCACTTTCAGCTTGGGGTGCGGCTTTGGCCTGCCGCTCAACTGTCTTGGGGAGTAACGAACACCAGCGTGGTTGTTATGCGGTCTGGTCAAGTAGGTCGGCGGATGTACGGACGTTTACGGACAGTAATCAATGACCTCGAATTCCTTAGGAAAAAGTGTTAGGAGAGTCGAACTTTCCAATTTGAGGCCGTCCTAAGTGCCGGAGTCGGCGATTTCAACGGTTTTAAGCGTTTGTTAGTCAAGGATTGGGAGTTTTTCCGAGTTCCTCGCGCAAACGGGCGAAAAGCCGCCTTGGCCTCCTGACGGAGGTTCTGGAGTTGTAGGTTGTGGCGGATCGGTCGATGTAGACCGAGGGGATTGGGGCGGTGGCGCGCTGCGCAATCGGACGTTGCTGATGTCGAGCTAAGCCTTTCTGCGTTACACAAGTCATTTACCCGAAGACGGCCGTGAGTCCGTCCGAAATTGGAAACATTGATCGATCCCCGGATGCACGCGCCCCGCAGGAATCGCGCACCACCAGCCGGCAATCTAGGAGCATTTCGCGGGTGGGTATGTCCGGCGTGGCGATCCGCTCCAACATCGCCGCGGCGGCGGCGATCCCCATGTTCTGGCACGGTTGGTGAATGGTCGTTAGGGGTACCGGCAAAAGGTTTGCGTATTGGATGTCATCGAAGCCGATGATTCGCACGTCTTTTGGGATCCGGTAATTTAGGCCGATAAGGCTGTGCATCACGTGGCCCGCGGTTCGGTCGTTCGCGCAAGCGATCGCGTCCGGCTTCAGCCTCTCCATGAACCGTGCGATCTCGCATGGGTCATCGCTGCTGAGTGCCTGTAGCAAGGAGGGTTCGAACGGAACACCGGCTCGAAGCAAGGCCTCTTGGTAACCGGCAACGCGCGATTTGGTACTCTGCGCGGCATTCCGATAGGCCACAAAGGCAATGCGCCGGCAGCCGAGTTTGAGAAAGTGCTCGGTGACCAGGTACCCGGCACACCGGTGGTCAATCGAGACAAGGTCGTGAGGACTGCGTTCCGGATAAGGCAAGAAACTGCGGTCCAGTAGCAAAATCGGAATGCCGGCCTTTTCCAACACCGATACTACTGCCTGATTTGTTCGGTCGTTTTGTGAGGTCAAGTCCAAAGGGGCAAAAAAAACACCCGCAACCCCCTGGGCTATGTATTGATGGCAAAGTTCCAAGGTTTGGGTTTCTTTTGCTTGCGGACCGGGCGCAATGTTTCCCCACAACAAGGCATGTTTACGAGATTGGAGGTATTCAGCGATGCTTTGGCAGATCGGTCCGAAAATTTCGGCATCCCCCAAGTTCGGGATCAACGATCCAAACAAAAGATTGGCCTTCGTCGCGGTGCCGTCGGCGACGTAAGTGCCTGATCCGGCACGACGTTGCACCAACCCCCTGTGCTGCAATTCGCGGAGGGCGCGCACGATTGTGATCCGCGAGGTTTCAAATTCCTGAAGAAAGGCAGTCTCGCTTGGTAGCTTTTCACCAGGCGAATATCGCCCCGAGAGAATGCCCTCTTCAATCGCTTTAAACACCTGCTGATATTTCGGACGTTGTGGAAGCATTAGAAAGATAATATATTAGGATTCGACAGAGTTTCAAGCCTTGATATAGAGAGGTTTTGCTCGCATTTACCAAACAGGAAGAGCGGATTTGCTGAGTCTTCTTTGAAAAGTTGATATATTACTTGACGTTTTAGGTTTTGCTATTTACTATACCTAATATTCAATATCTAATATGTTGATGTCTGAAACTTTGACCCCATTATGCGTCGTGAGCCGAACTACGGTGCCGGATACGGTGCAGTGGCATTCTCATTTGCATGACGAACTTTGCTTGGTCTCAGACGGCATGCCCATCGTTGGACACGCCGGCAGCAAAGTCTGCCCGGAACCCGGCACCCTTTTTCTTTTTACGGAATCCGAAATTCATGGTGTCTGGAACTTCGGGAGTGTCGTCGCTCGCCTCTGTTCGCTTGAGTTTCGCATCAGCTCCGAGGTTAGGGTCGAATTCCGCGACCTTTTTGAATGCTCGCCTGAACGGCGAATGCTCAAGCTTTCCGCCGGCCAGCAGCATCGATTTTGCAATACCTGCCAAAAAATCGCCCTTGAGAAGAGCGTTGCCCACCCTCTCCACGCGACCGCTGCGTCTGTCTTGCTGGCTTTGCAATTGATTGATGTGACGCGCTGGTTTTCAGCGCATCCCGAGATCGATCTTGTGGATGGCAGAGAAAAGCTGGACCCGCAATGTTTTGAGCTGTGGCAGAAGATTCATCGGGACGCGTTTTTGTCGATCTCTCATGGACCGATGCTTTTCAATCTGAATCCCGGTTACGATTCGATCCGTCACCGATTTCGGAAACTGTTTGGGATTTCCCCGCGAGGCATGCTGGCTCGGCTCCGGATGGATCGGGCCAAGGAATTGTTGCTCACCAGCGACCTTTCGGTCAAAGAGATCGCCTTTGAACTCAGCTACCTCTGGCAGCAGGATTTCACCCGTGCGTTTAGAAAATGCACCGGAGTGAGCCCGGGCGAATGGAGAATGCGCTCCCGCGAGCTTGATGCCTATCTTTGAGCGTGATTTTTCACGCAGGCGACCTATCGACCCGACTTTGCGATTCGGACGAGATGGAAGGACCTGCAGTCGGCGTGAGCACGACCGAGTTAGTTAAGTTAGACCGACTCTTCGAACCGTGATTTGCGCTGGAGCAAGAACACATGTGCGAGGTTTGCCTTCGCCGGCCGCGAAGATCACGAGTTAGCGAGGTGCTTTCGCTCCAAAAGTGCGATGTCAATTTCCGAATCGGCTTATAGACCGAGCTGGCTCCTGCCCTTTCAGGGAATAGCATCATATTGGTTAATCTAATGCCCAACATCCCTATGCTCTTACCTAAACGATTCATTTCTCATCTGGTTGGCACAGCCGTTTTTGCCCTGTTCCTGGCTCCAGGCCACGCGCAGCAAGAGAGCAAGAAGTTGAACATCGCAGTCATCCCAAAGGGAACCACTCACGTTTTCTGGAAATCGGTCGAAGCAGGCGCGCGCCAAGCGGCCCTGGAGCTTGGCATTGACATGATCTGGAAAGGCCCGCTAAAGGAGGACGACCGGGCGCAACAGATCTCGATCGTGGAACAATTCGTCTCTGAAGGCCGAAGCGGTATTGTGTTAGCGCCGCTGGACGAGAACGCCTTGCGCCGTCCGGTTGACGCCGCGATGGAAAAGAAGATCCCTGTGATCATTATCGATTCGACGCTCAAAGGCGAGGTGGGTAAGGACTTCATTGGCTTTTGCGGCACGAACAACAAACAGGGCGGGACGATGGGAGGCGAAGAGCTTGCCAGGCTGCTCGACGGCAAGGGGAAGGTTATCCTGCTGCGTTATCAGGAAGGTTCTGCAAGCACTAGCCAGCGGGAGGAAGGTTTCCTGGAGGCGATCAAAAAGCATCCAGACATGCAGATTCTGCTCGATAACCGCTATGCCGGTGCGACGGTGGCGGAAGCTCAATCGACGGCGATGAACATCATCGACAAGATACGTGTAGCAGACGGCATCTTTTGTCCGAACGAGTCAGCCACTTTCGGGATGTTGCTGGCGCTCAAACAGAACAACCTTGCTGGCAAGATTAAGCTAGTCGGCTTCGACACGTCCCCACCGCTCATTGAAGGTTTGAAAAAAGGCGAGATCCAGGCGCTTGTGGCCCAGAATCCGAAGAAAATGGGCTATTTGGGAGTGAAAGCGATAGTGGCTTATATTCATGGGGAGCAAGTACCCCCTGTCACAGACAGCGGCGCACAGCTCATAACCAAGGAGAACGTGGGCACGCCGGAAATCCAAAAACTGTTGAACCCGTAATAACTTTCCCATGGCTGAGCAAACCGAGCTGCTGCGGATGGAAGGCGTTCGGAAGCGCTTTGGGGCAACCATCGCGCTGGACGGGGTGGACTTGTCGGTGCGGGCTGGTGAGGTTTTGGCTTTAGTGGGCGAGAACGGCGCGGGCAAGAGCACATTAATGAAAGTGCTCTCCGGGGCGCACAAGCCCGACGAAGGGCGCATGTGGCTTAACGGCGAACCTTACCGTCCGGAGCATCCGCACGACGCGCGCAACGCCGGGGTGTCGATGATCTACCAGGAACTCTCGCTGGCGAGGCACCTGACGGTGATGGAAAATATCGTGTTGGGCATGGAGCCGACTGCGGGGCCCTTTGTGAAGTGGCCCGAGTTTCGGCGCAGAGCAACGGAGGCCATGGCGCAGCTTGGCCGCAGCGACATCCGGCCCGAGACGCCCTTATACAAGCTCTCGATCGCCGAGCAGCAGTTAGTGGAAATAGGCCGTGCCATAGCGGTTGGGTGCCGGGTGTTGGTGCTGGACGAACCGACCAGCAGCCTCGGGAGCACTGACATCGCGCTGCTTTTTGACTTGGTGCGCCGGCTCAAAACCCAAGGGATCGGCACGATCTATATTTCTCATTTTCTCGAAGAGGTGCGCGCGCTCGGTGACCGATTGACGGTGTTGCGGGATGGAAAGAGCGTTGGCTCTGGCGATGTAGCGACAACGCCCAACGAACGGATTATCGCGATGATGGTTGGCCGGTTGGTGGAAGATCTTTACCCGCGCTCGAAGCGTGCAGTGGGGGAAGTGGTGCTCGATCTGACCGGAATCGCCGGCTTGAAAAAGCCATCTGCTGCTTCGCTGACGCTGCATCGGGGCGAGGTGCTTGGTATCGCCGGGCTGGTCGGGGCGGGCCGCACAGAACTGCTGCGAGCGATTTTTGGTCTCGATCCGATCCGCTCCGGGCAGATCAAGCTGAAAGCTTACAGCGGCCCCGCGTCGCCGCTACAGCAATGGGCGCGCGGCATGGGCATGGTGAGTGAAGACCGAAAAATCGAAGGGCTTGCTCTGTCGCTCAGCATCGCCGACAACCTGACACTCTCGAGCCTGGGACGGTTCATCAACCCCGCGGCGCAGGCCAATTCGAGCCACCGCTGGATCAAACGACTGGCGATTCGTTGCCGCGAGCCGCAGCAACCGGTGGGAAACCTTTCTGGTGGGAATCAACAGAAAGTCGCGATCTCGCGCTTGCTGGAGCACGGTGTGGACGTGCTCTTGCTCGACGAGCCCACAAGGGGCATCGACGTCGGCTCCAAAGCGCAAATCTACCGCGTTATCGACGAGTTGGCGTGCGCGGGAAAGGCGGTGCTGATCGTCAGCAGTTACCTGCCGGAGCTGCTGGGCATCTGCGACCGCATCGCGGTGATGTGCAAAGGCCAGCTTAACCGTGCGCGAGCGGTGAGCGAAATCAATGAGCACGAGATTATGACTGAAGCAACTGCTACCAAGGAGGCCGCATGAGCACTGCAACCACACAAGATTTAGCCGGCCCGAAGCGAATCGACTGGGTCTCAATTCGGGCGAAGCTCGGTCCGCTTATCGGCCTGGTCTTCGTGGTCGTACTTTTCTCAATCCTGCGTCCGGCCACATTCTTAGCTGTCGACAATTTCCAGATCATGCTGATGCAAACGACCGTGGTGGCCACTGCGGCGCTGGGCATGACCATGATCATCATTTCGGGTGGGATCGACCTTTCCATTGGCTCGAACATCGCGCTCTGCACAGTGACCGTTGCACTTCTGCTTTCCCACGGTGTGCCTCCGCTTCCTGCGGCGGTGGGCGGGGTGGCAGTCAGTTCCGCCTGTGGGGCGGTGATTGGGCTCTTAATCACCCGGCTGCACCTGACGCCCTTTATTGTCACGCTGGGTATGTGGGGCGCCTTGCGCGGAGCCGCCAAAGGGCTTGCCGGCGAGCAGATGGTCTCTGCGCCTTCAACCTGGCTCAACGGCTTGCTGCAGAGCCTGGGCCCAAACAACCGCTGGATGATTTTCCCGCCCGGAGTGTGGTTGATGATTTTGTTGGCAGTCCTGGCGGCCCTGATGCTGCGTTACACGCGTTTTGGGCGGCACATCTTTGCGATCGGCTCCAACGAGATGACTGCTCGGCTGTGCGGAGTGTCGTTGCGAAACACTAAGCTGCTAATCTGGGTCGTCGGGCTCGCCTTTGCGGGCGTGGCGGGCGTGCTGCAGTTTTCTTATCTCACCGTGGGGGACCCGACGACGGCTGCCGGCATGGAGCTTTTGATAATCGCCGCGGTTGTCATCGGCGGCGCAAGCCTCAGCGGCGGCGAAGGCTCAGTTTCCGGTTCACTGATCGGGGCCCTCATCATGACGGTTGTGGCGAACGGTTGCACAAAGATGGACTTCCCCAACTGGGTCCAGGAAATCGTCACAGGTGTCATCATCATTATTGCAGTCGTCCTTGACCGGTTGCGCCACCGGGGAACCAGTTAGCCGCCCAAGGCATTTCGTGTGCCCATCACATTGAAAGGCATGCCTACCCCTCATGATCCACCGCTGGTGAGCATTTCGTCGCTTACATACCATATGCCCGTTTTGGTAGGTTCCATGACTCCTACGGCAATTTGGACTGCCGCAAAAGCCGGCGCTGAGTATGTTAAAGTGTTTCGAGCCGGTACGCTTGGCCCAGGTTATATCGTGGGCCTCGATGTTTTATATAGTTTTTGACCTCTTTCAGCCGGGCCAAGGCTCAGGTGATTGCTCAATTTGTCATCGAGACGTTTGATAGTGTTTTTCGCTTTTGAGCAATCTTCGGTGAAGCACCCAGAAACGTTTTCTCGGGAAGGTTAAACCATTTCTTTCCGACCCCAGGCTCAGGTGTCTGCACGTAAAACCGTTTCACGGTTGAAACAGTTCAACGCTCAGCACTTCATTGTTAACACCCCACGTGTCCAACGGCTTCAGCTTCGCCATTGGATCATTTTCCACATGACCTAGATCGTGGGCCCACCGCCACAGCTTCCTCAGCGTCTTGTGATGGCTTCGCCGGTTCGTTCCGGGAGCGATCCCTTCCATGTATCGCAGGATGTTATCGCAGGATGTCTGCTCGTTTCACCGCGCCCACCCGAAGATGACCCATCGCTTTAGTCATCGTGTTCAAACGCCACCGATCGTCTATCACCGTTCGAGCTGACCGGCCCTCCGCTTTCTGCCGGGCCACAAATTTTTCCGCTAGTTCCTGGACTGTTAGATTCCCGTTTTCATCCGTTCCCTCTTTTTCAAAGCGCCGCCACGCTTCCAACAGCAGCGTGGGCTCGTATTTCTCTGCTTGTCGAATCACCCCCAGCACATGTTTTTCTTCTACCCCAAAGCTCCGCCAACTGCACCGAACCCTGACGCTTGGTCTGCAAGATGAACTTTTCTGCTTCTGTTTTCGTTGCGAAAAACCGTCGGCAGCGTTTCCCGTTCCTCTGACAATCTTGCAGGTATCCAAACCCGATAACATTCCCTTGCCTTATACCAGTGCGCTTCCATACCCGGCCAGTATGTTGCTCTTTTTCAAGGTTTTCGCGGCCGATTTGTCTCTTTTGACCACCTTTGCGAACACCTGTTTAACCCTGTTTTCAGACAGCCTTGGCCGCTCGCCAAGCGCCTTTATTAGCTGGTTCCCTGGGGAAACAGGGCTCGAAAATAAAAAGTGGGTTGAGTGGGACTCGAACCCACAACCAACGCCTTAAAAGGGCGCTGCTCTACCGATTGAGCTATCAACCCGGAAAAGGGAACGCAACAGTATAGTCGAAATTTATCGCTGCAAGCGCTTTTCCGCCAGACCAGAGTTCATATCGCGCTAGGACAAAAGCAGTTGGAAATTCTGCGATCGCAGAACGATGGCGAGCACAGGCGCAATCTCACGTCACGTTTGTTCCCAAAGTTTTTGGACCATCTCTTTACTACCACAGACCTTGGGGCGATCCCTCGCTTGGGGCGAGCTATGCAGGGAGACGCCCCTTCAGGCAAAATCATGCACACACCTGTTCCCAAAGTCTCGTAAACGCTTCTCTGCCAGCGCGGACGGTTCGGCAGGGGTTAGTCCAGAGCGATCCCTCCAAGCGAAGCTCTGAAAAGACTTCCATGGTGTAAGCACCAGAATACCCGGTATCGCGAATCGTTTTGAGTAGCGGCACCAGCGGAATTTCGCCGTCGCCGGGCAAATAGCGATCGCCGAAGGCACGCGGAGTGCGCCAATCGCTGATGTGCACACCGAAAATACGGTCTCGCAGCTTGGTGATTTGTTCGATCGCGCTGGAATCGTCCCAAAAATGCCAGAGATCCAAGAAGATCCCAAATGCCGGGTGGTCTACGGTGTCGATGATCCGCGCCCCCTGCGGCAAAGAACAGATAAAAGTATCTGTGTTCATCAAAACTGGGTTCAGCGGTTCGAGCGCGAGCCGGACATTGTGGTCCGCTGCGATTTTCGCTAGCTCTCGGTACTCGGTCGCGGCGGTCCGATAGGCGTGAGCGAAATCGCCATTGGGCGCCGCACCGGTAATGGTAACCAACGTTGTTCCGGGAAAGAGCGGTCCAAACAATTCTATCGTCTTCCGCAATTGCGCGATTCTATCCTTCGGCATCTTCGGTTCAGGCCGCGGCCGGTCGGGGAAAAGCGAGTGCACGCGAGGCTGCACGCTAGAGACATTAAGCTCTGAATTCCGAAGCTCCTTTAGCTGCTGGTGGGGGTCGCTCGCGTCGAGCTTCGCCTCAACAACTTCGATGTAGGGAATGCCAAGCGTGCGATATAGCTCAAGATCTTCCGCAAAAGATTGCGGCAACGTCGAGTACTGACTGATTCCAAATGGGAGAACAGCTGTGTCGGTCATAAAATCGACCTCAAGGGGGCCAAAACATTACCTTAGCCCAAATCGGAACCTGATTCAGCCAATAAGCTCACCTTCAGGACAAGCTCTTTCCAATCGCCATCTTTCCCCAAGATAAACGCCGATATCCCGGCTGAGCGAGCGCCAATCCCGTCGATTTCCTCCTCGTCACCAACATGGAGCACCTCGTTCGGGTGGATCTGAAATCGCAGAAGGACTTCTCCAAAAATTCGAGGTGAGGGTTTGTCGGCCCCGACCTCGCTGGAAATAATGACGTGCTCAAATTGATCAAGGATACCCAAGGTCTTGAAAATCAAATAAAGTCGCCGATCGAAATTGGATACGACCCCAAGGCGAAAACCTGCTCGTCTAAATGTACCGAGCGCCTCGGTCACTCCAGGCTTTAATTGCCAAATACCTGGACGCGTAAATTCTTCATAAACGGCTTCAAAGTAGTCCGGGAATGGATCAACGCGATATTCCGCGATGCTAAGGGTAGTTGCCACTAAATCTCGCCACCAAGAGCGTCCGTCGTCGGCTCGGGGACCGCTTTGATCCGGAAGCCGTGGCAATTCTTTCCACGCTCGCAAGAAAGCCCGGTTCAGCCGGGCTGGGTCAAGCACAGCGCCAAATCGACCTGCCACCTCCGCGTAGGTCTGGCTTGCCGGTGAGGTTAGCCGGATCAGCGTGTTCGCGGCATCGAAGGTGACAGTTCGAATCATCGAAAGCGCAGCAATGCGCCGGTTGATCGGCACCGGCTTACCTGGGCAGAGGCGGAGGTTGGCTTGACGCTCGTCTTATTCAGCTTAGATTGTTCGACTCGACCGAAATGGTCGGATCGTCGTGCGAACCACGGCGTTCCGTGCCGATCGGTCAATTCTTGTTTTATGAACAGTGATCTAATAGCGGTGCTGGACTATATGGAGCGCGAGAAAGGCATCAAGCGCGAGGTTTTGCTTGATGCGCTGTCGACCGCTTTGTTGACTGCCGCTAAGAAAAGCGTCGGCCCGGCGCGTGACCTTCGGGTGACGATTGATCCGCGAACCGGCGAGATCACGGCGTTGGCGAACCTCATCGTCGTCGAACATATCCAGAATGTGCATGATGAGATTCTTTTAGCTCGAGCGAAAAAAATTAAGCCGGAGGCGAATGTCGGGGACGTAATCGAAGTCGAAGTTACCCCCGAAGGGTTTGGACGAATCGCTGCGCAGACAGCCCGACAAGCGATCTTGCAGCGTATTCGGCAAATCGAGAAAGAGATGATCTTTGACGAGTTCAAGGATCGCGCCGGCGAAATCGTCAGCGGCACTGTTCGCAGATTCGACCGTTCCGACGTCATTGTTGATCTCGGCAAATTTGAGGCCATCATGCCAATGCGCGAACGAGTTGCGACCGAAGATTATAATATCGGCGACCGAATCAGGGCTTACGTGGTCGCCGTAGAAAACTCCAATCGCGGACCCGAGATCATTATTTCACGAAGCCATCCCAATTTTGTTCGGCGTCTGTTTGAGGTTGAGGTAAGTGAGATCGCGGACCGAACGGTAGACATCAAAGCGATCTCACGGGAGGCTGGGTACCGCACGAAGATTGCTGTCTGGTCAGCGGACGAAAAGGTTGACCCGGTGGGTGCATGTGTAGGAATGCGCGGTTCCCGAGTCAAGAACATCGTTCGTGAACTGAACCAGGAAAAGGTCGATATCATCAGGTGGAGTGCCGACCCGCGAGAATTCGTGGTCGAGGCGTTAAAACCGGCCAAAATCAAATCGATCACCATCGATGAAGACCGGCACGCCGTACAAGTGACGGTAGAAGAGGATCAGCTTTCGTTGGCGATCGGTCGGCGGGGGCAAAACGCTCGGCTCACGTCTCGATTGACGGGATGGGAAATCAATATTTCGAAGGACGAATCAGTGACCCATGCCTTCGAGCAGAAATTCGCTCAGGCGATCTCGATCCTTGCGAAAACTCTGAATATCGACGAAGAAATTGCCCGATTACTCGCTAGCGCCGGAGTTAACAGTATCGATGGTATCCTGGAAACGGATCCAAAGGATATCGCTGAGATTCTGCAGGGCGATAGTGGCCGAGCTCAACAGATTCACGAGGCGGCAAAGAAAGAGCACGATCGTAAAATGGCGTCCATCTGACGAAGGATGGAGCGATGAAAATTTTAGAGAGACAGATCATTCATGGTTACACGCGCAAGCACTCGCAAAGATTCCCCCGCCAAATCGGGCGCCAAGCCTGAACCCGCTGCCCAGAAGAGCGCTGCGCGCAAGACGACGACCGATCTGATTTCTCCGAAGACGAAAAAACCGGCCACCGAGGACAAACCAGGGAGGAAAGGGGTCCCGCCGATCAGCAAAGCAAAAGCGAAAGAACCGGCACCAACCAAACCCGAGTCAGCGCCTGCTACGCCGCCGCCCAAGCCGGAAACGGTTTCGTTAATCGAGGAAAAGCGGCCCAAAAAACCCGAGACAGCGGTCAGTTCGGAAACTCGCTCGGTCTTACCTCCGATTTCCAAGATCCGGGCGCCAAGACTTCCAGAGATTGCCCCCGGTAAGCCACCGGCGACGCTGGAGCCCGAAGCGGCAAAAGCGCCGGCGATACCGTCAGAAACGCCGGCTCCAGAACCAGACACTGGTGGCAAAGTGGTTCATCTGAAGCCTCCGATCATTGTGCGCGAATTGGCGCAGCAGATTGGCCTGAAACCGTTTCAGGTGATCAGCGACCTGATGGAGATGAACATTTTTGCGGCGATCAATCACACGATTGAGCCGGATATTGCCTTTGCCATCTGTAAGAAGCACGGTTACATATTTGAAGTTGAGAAGCGCGAGAAGGGCGCCGGCGTCCACAAAACAGAGGTGGTCGTTGAAGAGCCTCCTCCACCGCAACCGCCGCCGCAGGAAGAATTAAAGCCGCGCGCACCCATCATCACGTTTATGGGTCACGTTGATCACGGCAAGACGTCGTTGATGGACGCGATTCGGAAATCACGCGTCGCCGCCGGAGAAGCCGGCGGGATCACTCAGCACATAGCGGCTTATAGCGTCGTTCATAACGGCCATCCGATCACTTTCCTTGATACTCCGGGCCACCAAGCGTTCACCGCGATGCGCGCCCGTGGCGCGACCGTAACCGATATCGTTGTGCTGGTAGTTGCAGCAGACGATGGCATTATGCCGCAGACGATCGAGGCAATCAACCACGCGAAGGCGGCCAAGGTGCCAATTATCGTCGCAATAAATAAGATCGACTTGCCGTCGGCGAACATCGACCGGGTTAAGACCCAGCTCCAGGAACGCGGCTTGACGCCCGAAGATTGGGGCGGCGAAACCATCTGCTGTCCGGTGTCCGCTACCAAAGGAACCGGAATCGATCATCTGCTGGAAATGATGCTTCTGCAGTCGGAAGTAATGGAGTTGAAGGCGAGTCCGACTGCACCAGCCAGAGCAACGGTGATCGAAGCTCAACTCGAGGCCGGTCGCGGTCCAACGGTGACCGCGATTGTACGAATGGGCACCCTCAAAGTAGGGCAACCGTTCATTTGCGGGAACTATTGGGGCAAGATCAAATCGCTGATCGGCGATACCGGGCAAAATGTGCGTGAAGCAGGTCCCGCCACTCCGATCAAGGTACTTGGCTTTACCGGTTTGCCCAACGCCGGGGACGAGTTGCTCGTTATGGAATCGGAACGGTCTGCTCGCACTCTGGGAGAGGAGCGCTTGCTCGAATTGCGAAACCACAAACTGGCCATGCCTCAGCGCGCCACGCTGGAGAGCCTGTTCGACAGCATGGGAGATGGCAAGAAACAGCTGCAGATTATTCTGAAGTGCGATGTCCAAGGATCGACCGAGGCGATCAGTGCCGCACTCAATCAGATCGAGAGCAAGAAGATCGATCTGGAGATCATCCACGCCGGGGTCGGGCCCATCAGTGAGTCGGATGTCCTCTTGGCGACGGCTTCAGACGCTGTCATTATCGGATTCAACGTCAAAACCGAAAACCAAGCTGCCTCCGCCGCTAAGCGCGAAGGTGTGCAGATCAAACTCTATAGCATCATTTACGAACTCATTGATCAGGTGAAAGAGGCCATGGTCGGTCTGCTCGATCCTGAGCTGCGAGAATCGGTCGTCGGCCACGCCGAGGTCCGCCAAGTGTTTGAGCTGACAAAGGGCACAGTTGCCGGTTGCTATGTTACCGATGGCCGTATTATCCGCACCGGACGAGCGCGCGTCATTCGAAAACGCCAACCCATCTATGACGGCGGTATCGCCACGTTACGACGATTCCAGGATGACGTAAAAGAAGTGCGCGCAGGCGTCGAGTGCGGGATTAAGCTCGGAGATTACACTGAGTACGAGGTCGGCGACATCATCGAGTGCTACAACTTGGAGAAGGTCGCTCAACAGCTGTAAGTTCTTTCGCGTTGGGTCGCGAGCGGGTTTGAACGGCAAGGTCGATCCCGCTTTTCGCGGGGCAATCCAATAAACAGGCTGGTTCTATGAAACATCGATTGGAGCGAGTGAACGAAGTGCTCAAACGGGAACTCAGCGAAATCATTTCACGGGAGATCAACTTCGCCGCGCAAGTTCTGGTTACGATTCTTGCAGTCGATATCAGTCCCGATCTCCGACAATGTCACGTTTTCGTTAGTATAATCGGGCAGGAAGCGCAGAAGGCTCGCGTGCTGGAACAGCTGGAGGAACACCGCACCATCATGCAGCGAGAGCTTTCCAAGCGAGTGGTTTTAAAGTACACGCCCCACTTGTATTTCAAGTTAGACGATTCGATCGAACGCGGGAGCCGCGTCCTCAAGATCATCCAGGATTTGGATGAACCGCCTGCGAACCAATGAACGAGGGATTCGCTCCAATCGCCGAGGAGGTCGGCAAAGCTCGCACCATCGCGGTCCTGAGCCACGTTCGACCGGACGGAGATGCCATTGGTTCCCAGCTCGCACTCGCGCTATCACTTTCCAGCCTGGGAAAGATCGTTGCTGCCTGGAATGAAGACGGACTTCCTGAAGCGTTCAGTTTCTTGAGCAAGTCCGAGTTAGTGACAGCGCCACCCAAGGACGCCAAAACTTTCGATCTCGTGATCGCCTTGGACACAGCAACGCGCGACCGGCTGGGTACTCCGCTACAAGCGATCAAGCACGCGAACTGTTGGATCAATATCGACCATCACGCTAGCAACCCCAGTTACGGAGATCTCAACTATTTGGACCTAACCTCGCCGGCAACAGGTCAGATTGTATTCGAGTTGATCCAGGAGCAGCGATACCCACTGAATCTCGAAATCGCCGAAGCCTTGTTCGTAGCGATTTCCACTGACACCGGTTCTTTCCGTTATCGCAATACGTCGGCCCGCACCTTTGAGGTGGCGGCAGAACTGGTGCGGCACGGCGTCGATGTCGCGCGTATCTCCCATTTTTTGTACGAAAGCCAACCAAAAAGACGTGTGCTGCTCTTGCACGAGCTTTTGCAGAACGCCCATTTTTACGCCGATGACCGGATTGGAACGATGGCGTTAACCATGGAAAAGAAAAAGCAGCTAGGGATTCAGCCGGCTGACACTGATGGGTTAATCGACGTTATTCGAGGCATCGAAACGATCATCGTGGCGATCCTTTTTGAAGAACTGGAGAACAATCGGGTGCGGGTAAGTATGCGTTCAAAGAGCGTTGAGATCGACGTCAACAAGATCTGCGGCGAGTTCGGAGGTGGTGGACACCCGCTCGCGGCCGGTGCTCGAATTCGCGGATCGCTGGAATACGTCGAAAAGTTGGTTACAAACCGAGTGAGCGATGAAATTGCACGACTCTATTGACGGACTGCTCTTGGTCGATAAAGCCAGCGGCATCACCAGCCATGATGTCGTCGCGATGGTCCGGAAGCGGTTAGGGGCACAGAAAGTCGGGCACTGTGGCACACTCGATCCTCTGGCTACCGGGCTATTACTAATCGTAGTCGGAAGGGCGACCAAAATTCAGGATCTGCTGATGAGCGAGGACAAGGAGTACGTGGGAACCATGAAACTGGGAGAAATCACCGACTCACAAGACTGTGACGGGCAGGTCCTTGAGGAGCGGCCGGTCGAGGGCATCGATCCTTGCCGAGTGGAAGGAGCGTTTCAAAAATTTCACGGTGACTTCTACCAGACTCCCCCCATGGTCTCAGCCATCAAACGGGATGGTATCCCACTCTACAAGCTAGCCAGAGAAGGCAAAGTCGTCGATCGAGAGGCACGCTTCGTACACGTTTACGCGCACGAAGTGCGAGCCATTCGTTTACCTGAAATCGATTTTCGGGTAATTTGTAGTAAGGGTTTTTACGTCCGTACTTACGCGCACGAAATTGGGCTGGAACTGGGTTGCGGAGCGCACCTGGCCGCGCTTCGCCGAACCAAATCGGGCCGGTTCACCGTCGAAGGTTCGTTGACGGTAGAAGAGTTGAACGCTTCGACGCCTGAAATCCTCGCCCGAAAAATAATTCCGCTGCCCGATGTTTCACGAATGCGCGGAGCCTGATCGGACCTCGGCCGCGAAATCAATCCAAGACGCCAAAATGAAGGTTCTGCACTCGATCGAAGAGCTCCAACAAATCGAGGGGCCAACTCACTTGGCAATCGGGGTGTTTGATGGCGTTCATCTGGGACACCAAGCGGTGATCCGGCAAGCCATAGAGGCGGCCCGGATTTCCGGAGGTAGCTCAGCCGTCTTGACGTTCCACCCGCATCCGGTGCGAGTACTTCGTCCGAACGATGCTCCTCGATCGCTTACATCGACTCAGCATAAGCAACAGTTCATTGGGCGGCTGGGCATTGACGCTTTTCTCATTCAGGAGTTTTCGTTGGCGTTCGCTCGAACTAAACCTGAGGATTTTATCCGCCAGCTGGTCCAAAATTCCAATCAGCTCAAGACGATTTGCGTGGGCGAAGGTTGGAGTTTTGGTGCGAATCGCAGCGGCACGGTGTCGCTGGTTCGAGCGCTCGCTGAATCTTACCACTTTCGACTGCAAGACATCGCCCCGCTGGCCGTCGACGGGAAAATTGTGAGCAGTACCCGAATTCGAGAAGCCGTCGAACAAGGCGATTTCTCTCTCGCCGAAAGATTGCTAGGGAGACCATTTACGATTCTGGGTACGGTGGTGGAGGGCAATCACCTGGGTCGAAAACTCGGATATCCGACCGCGAACCTGAGAGCACATAATGAGCAATTCCCGCCGGATGGTGTCTATGCAGTCACGGCATTCCATCGCGGGACCGAATATGGAGGCGTCGCCAATATTGGTTTCCGACCGACGATCCAAGAGCGTGGCGGAGAGCGCTTGCTCGAAGTCTACCTATTTGACTTCAATCGAGAGATTTACGGCGATGATGTGGAGGTTCGATTCCTCAAACACCTCCGTCCGGAAAAGAAATTCGAAAACCTATCGGATCTACAAGCCCAAATCATGAAAGACGTGGAATCAGCCGGTGTCATTTGCCGGTCCATCCCTCTGGCCGCACCGCAAACTTAGCGTGCGGCTATAGGGGAGGAATTCCGCTACTATTGCGCTCCCACGCCCAGCTGACCCAAAGACAGTCGGTCAAAAAGGCCAGTAGCAGGCTGATTGGTACTGCGCTGATAATTCTTCAAGGCGTCCTGTGTAAGGGGACCGAATAGCCCGTCGACTTCGCCATGGTAATAGCCGAGTTGTCGCAGCGCAGTTTGCGCTTGCCGTATCGTCTTACCGGTAAAGCTGGCACTGGTAGTCCCATACCCAAGACCAGTTCCGGGTTGAACCGACGTAGGTTGCATTCCGGATTGAATGATGCCCTGCAGGCGAGTGATGTGATTGGTGGGACCCACAGCCACACCAGCTCCAGATTGAGCCCCGCCAGGTTGCATTCCGGATTGAATGATGCCCTGCAGATTAGCGATGTGATTGCTGGGACCCACAGCCACACCAGGTCCGGATTGAGCGGCGCCAGTTTGCATTCCGGATTGAATGATGCCCTGCAGCTGAGCGATGTGGCTTTGAGCCCTTAACTCACCCACGCAAGTCATCATCGCGAGCACAAGAAATGTTAATTTCATAAGGAACCTTTCCAACAAGAGCTTGGCCCCATTCTTCTTGAGAAACTAATCAAATATTCTAATTGGGTATCAACTGGGCTGATAGGTCGGCTGGTCACACATCCTTCTCCGAGCAAATCAGGCCGTGCATGACTGGCCTCCCGAACGACGAGGGGCGAAGTCTGGTGCACGGTGAGGGAATCGAACCCCCGACCTACTGGGTGTAAACCAGTCGCTCTACCGCTAAGCTAACCGTGCCGACGAGATTTTCCACTGCGAGCCGGTTATTAGTCTCATTTTGCATACCGGTCAAATTTGCGGGAACATCTTCGATCGAGAGACCAAAAAGACTGGCAAATTTTGTCCATTCTGCGCGATCTTGTACTATCCAGGCTGCCTTGCGGGCATTTGACCACAGGGTCTCGCGCGGTCGAGGATCGAAAAGAAAGAGACGTTCAGCGGATGAATGGACCGCCTCAAAATTTGGCGTTCCGACTTTGACGGTAACGTCGATCTGACACATAGCTTTGGGATCGAATTTCCTTTTATCCGCCTCACTTTCAACATGAACGTTCGCTCGGGGAACATTTCGTCGGCCTGGCAGCCTCAGGCTAGAATCGCGCTGCGCTTCGCGCCGGCATTCGCTGCGCACTGACATTATTACCAATCATCTCTCCCGGCGTCGTCGGCCTTAATGGCTGGCACGCGCCATGCTTGCCAGCGATAGATGTCTGTTCGACTGTTGCTATGATTCACCTCACGTGCTAAATGGCGCTCTGTCGTTTGTCGAATCAGTAAATTACCCAGTGTCTGAAACTTAGCGCAAACTTCTAACTACTTATCGAGTATCGCCATGCTTGACTGTTCTGCGGGCTCAATTTTCAGAACGTCAAGCGAAGCGGATCACGACTTTTGACTTCGGAGATTTGCGACAGTCGAAACTTCAGAAATGAAAAAAATCGAAGCGATCATTAAGCCATTTAAACTCGAAGAGGTAAAAGAAGCGTTGTCAGATTTAGGGATCGAAGGAATGACAGTCTCTGAGGTGAAGGGCTTCGGCCGCCAAAAAGGCCATACTGAAATCTACCGCGGTAGCGAATATACGGTTGATTTTCTCCCCAAGATCAAAATTGAGGTGGTCCTCGCTGATAGCATTGTCGAAAACGCGACAGTTGCGATCGTGAAAGCGGCAAAGACTGGCAAAATCGGAGACGGCAAAGTCTTTGTCTATAATATCGACGAAGCCATCCGTATTCGAACCGACGAAACGGGAGAAAAGGCGATTTAGCGCGGCCCTTCAGGCCGAATGACCAATAGCAAATAGCAGATAGCGCGGCCCTTCAGGCCGGATAGCAAATAGCAGATAGCAAATGACAAATCGACTGCCGGACCCTCGCTCGTCCGTTACGTCGAGTAGTCTGCTTTGATTGCAGATCCAGAGCGATTTTCTTGCTGGATCCTCCCAAGCGGTCGCACCGGAATATTTGATATCTGCTATTTGCTATTGGTCATTCGGCCTGAAGGGCCGCGCACTATCTGCTATTTGTCATCGGCCTGAAGGGCCGCTATGGTCACGGCGTCGATGAAAATCGCTTCCGAATACACTGACGAGATCAACGCCCACATCCTTGCCTATTCCGAAGATAAGATATCGGGATTTGTCCGCGAACCATTTCGAGAGATCGCGAAAATGTCCGGAATGGACGAGGAACTGGTCATCACCAGGATACGTTCGATGCTGGAAGCCGGTACCATTCGTCGGGTTCGCCAGACGCTTTTGGCGACCAGCTTGGCTCAAGGTGCCCTGGTAGCCTGGAAAATTGCTTCGGACAAGCTGGAGCAGGCTTTTGACTTCATGTTCCGACGAGATCCTTTCTCCGGCCATGTGGTGATTCGCTCTACCGATCAAGATACCTCCGGCAGTGAATATCGGCTCTGGACCACAATCAAAGTGCCGCAAGGTCACTCCCTTTCAGATCACGCCAGGCTCTTAGGTCAGAGAGTTGGTGCAGAAAGAGTAAAATTGATGCCCGCGAAGGGCATATTTGCACTCGGAGTCGGGCATGTACGCCGAAAGGTTTTGGAACCTGGCTCGCGGTCGGAAACACCCGCGCAGATGATAAGTACCGAGATCGTCGCGCTGAGCGAAATTGAATGGCGGGTCCTACTGGCCTTAAAGCGAGAGTTCGCGGTCGACGAAATCCATTCCAATCCCTGGGCCAAACGCGCAGCCGAATGCGACTTGCCGCTGACGACATTTTTTGAAATTGCGGAGGGCTTAAACAACAAAAAAGTAATCGGTCGATTCTCGACTTTTCTAGAGCATGTCAAACCTTCTGCCGGCGGTATTCGCGTTACGCGTTTCAACGCGCTTTTTCATTGGGCAGTACCTCCGGGTCGGGAGATCCAAGCCGGATCTGAGGTCGGTCGTCACGAGGTTCTCACCCATTGCTATTGGCGTGAGGGCGGTCCCGAATTCGGCAACGTGAACATCATGGCCGTCGCGCATGGCACCGACAAAGAGCGGCTTTTGGCTCACAAGACAGCGATCGACCACCACCTGAGCCAGTGCGGAATTCCGGTGACATACACCAACGTGTTCTGGGGTGGACGTTCCGAAATAAAACCGTCCGAGATCTCTCCGTGGGCGTACCGAGAGTTCATTCTCGCCTTAGGCTCGAATGAAATGACAGATAACAGATAACAAATGACATATTTCGCAGGTGAAAAAAACCTCAAAGCCGATGTGATGGGTGAGATTGCTTGCGTGGCGGATTCAGGCGAGGGTCTCGGGAATGCAACGCGGATTTGTAATCTGCTATTTGTCATCTGTCATTTGTCATCTCGTTTGCGCCTCAGGCGAAAATGATGACTTGGAAAGTCATAGCGGTTGGCAAGCCAAAGCTCCGGTTCGCTGCAGAAGGCATTCAAGAATATCTCGTGCGCATTAGACGCTTCGCTCCCTGCGAGACTTTGTTCCTCACTGCGGCGAAACCGGAACAGCTGACAACTCAGATCCTGGCGGCGAGCGAAAAGAGTTTTCGCGTGATATTGGATGAACGAGGCGAACAAAGTTCGAGCGAGGAACTAGCCGAGTTTATTTCCGAGCACCAAGTCCGCGCAACTCGAAGAGTCTCACTTATCGTTGGAGGGGCGGAAGGTCAGGCCGAAGAGATCCGGCTGCAAGCCGACTGGCTTTGGGCATTGAGCCGGTTGACCCTACAACACGAGTTGGCACTTATGCTTGCTCTTGAACAGGTTTATCGCGCCTATTCAATTCTGAGTGGAGCGCCCTACCACCGGGTTTAGCCTCTCCTCATGCGAACTTCGTTGACGCACCTCCTATTAATTTTGGTGACGTGCGGAGCCGACGCGCAGGAAAAGTTTATCTTCGAAAATACACCGGGAAAACTCCCGAAAACTGTCGTTCCTCGGCACTACGTCATTCATCTGGAACCCGACCTCGAACGGATGTCGACGGAAGGCGCCGAAGGAGTGGAGATTGAGGTTCTCAAACCCTCCAGCCAAATTGTTTTAAACGCAGTTGAGACAGAGATCTGGAATGCGTGCGTCGCGCACGGGTCTTCCCGAGAAGAGCTGAAACCGCAGTTCGATGCTGCCACCCAAGTAGTCAAATTTACGACTTCGATGCCGCTTCAACCCGGAAGCTATAGGCTTTCCTTCTCGTTTCGGAGCAAAATCAGCAACAGTTCTCGTGGCCTATTTGCACAGTCATACGATCTTAGCGGCAAAGCAGAATCCTTGCTGGCAACGCAATTTGAGCCAGCGGACGCGCGCCGAGGATTTCCTTGTTGGGACGAGCCCTCTTTTCGGGCAACATTTCAGTTATCGGTCAAGACCCTGAAAAGGAATACCGCCGTCTCCAACATGCCCGCCGTCGCGGAACAGGCATTCGGTAACGACCAAAAGATAGTCACTTTCGGACGAACTCCGCTGATGGCCAGCTACCTGGTGGCCCTGGTCTGCGGCAAACTAGAGTGGCTTGAGGATCAAGTCGCAGGCATCAGAGTTCGTGTCCTCACCACCCCTGGCAAAAAAGAATTTGGTGAATTTGCGCTCGAGAATACGAAGAAGCTCCTCGAGTACTACAACGATTATTTCGGGATGAACTACCCGCTACCGAAGCTCGATCAGATTGCGCTGCCCGTAAATTTTGGAGGCGCAATGGAAAACTGGGGAGCTATCGGCTACAACGAGAACCTGTTACTGTTTGATCCGGCCAATAGTTCGGGCGCAACTCAGGAACAGGCTTTCACCGTTTTAGCCCATGAAGTTGCGCACCAATGGTTCGGTGACCTGGTGACCGTCGCCTGGTGGGATAATCTCTGGCTAAGTGAAAGCTTCGCGACTTGGATGGAGCGAAAAGCGGAGGAGCATTTGTATCCACAGTGGCATGGGTGGCTACGGGCCTGCGAAGATCGTGAACGCGCAATGTTCCAAGACGCGCAGGAAAACACGCATCCGATCCAGCAGCCAATTAACGGCGAAGGAGAAGCTTTGGAGGCCCGTGATGATATCACCTCTTGGAAAGGACAGTACTTCATTCGCATGCTCGAGGGATTTCTCGGAGACGACGCATTTCGGGACGGAATACGTTTGTATTTAAAAGAGAACCAATTCTCAAATGCGAATGCCATTAATCTTTGGAGCGCATTGGAAAGGAGCAGTGGCCGCTCAGTGGCGAAGCTGGCATCGACCTGGATCGAGCAGCCAGGATTTCCTTTGGTCAAGGTTACAGCAGAGTGCCTGAACAGTAATCGGGTCGTCACGTTGGAACAATCACGTTTCTCGTTTGAGCCGAATGATAACGTTAGTCAGCCTTGGATCATTCCAATCGGTATTCTCTCCACCGCGGATCCGCATCGGCCCAGATATGCATTGTTGGAGAAAATCACCGAGAACTTTGATTTTCCGGGTTGCGACGGAGCGCTCAATGCCAACGCCGATAGCTTCGGATTTTATCGGGTCTGGTATGACCCCGATTTGCTGAGCCGGCTCGGTCGAGACTGGAACCGTTTGAGCGAAGAGGAGCGAGTAGACTTTGTCTCCGACACCTGGGCGATGGTGATGTCAAACCGCATACCGGTCACTTCTTATCTGGCGCTGCTGGACCGGTTGCGATCCGAATCCAGCTACAGCGTCTGGCACAATGTGATCCAGGCCCTTACCATGATCGATCGGCTAGAAAGAGAGCAATCAGGCAGAGCGGCTTTTCAAGGGTACGTCTGTGCGCTACTCGAACCACTTTTCCAACGCGTCGGGTGGGATGCAAAACCGGATGAGGAATTGGGTACTAAACTACTCCGAAGCGATTTGATCCAGACGCTTGGGGCGTTCGGCGATCCGGGGGTGATCGATGAAGCGTTCCGGCGCTTTGAAGAATCCCGAAAAGGACAGGCGGACCTGTCACCCAATCTGCGCCGGGCCGTCACCGAGGTGGTCGGCCGCTATAGCTCATCGGCCATCTACGACGAGTTGCACCAGTCTGCGCAGCAAGCTCCACTGCTGGAAGCCAAACAAGATTTTTATCACGCGCTCGAAGTCGCCCTCGATCCGGATCTAGCAAAACGTACATTACAACTTGCTATCACCATGTCGCCAGCAGAGTCGAAGGCCGCGTTTTCCGCCGTTGCGGTGGCTGGGGAGCATGCTGAGCTCGCCTGGCTGTTTACGAAAAACCACTTGGACGATTTGCATGCCCAACACAATGAAAAGCTTTGGTCGGATCTGCTGCCAAAAATTGCGGAAGGCTTTAACTCATGCGGCTACGCTGATGAATTGGTGCAGTTAGCTCGAGCGCAAGGATCAGCGGACTCTTTGAGCAAAGCCAAGGCCGCGGCTGATCAACTCCATTTTCGGGCTAAACTAAAAGACCATCTTCTCCCTGATGTGGATGATTGGGTGCTGAAGAAATTGGATGGCCGGGTCCAAGCGGCAGCAAATGAACACTGAACCAATCACGGATTGGCGAAAAACCGACTCCGCTAGTGCTATTAACCGCGAGCCGCGGTAGTGTGTGTGTCCATTGCAATCCACTCTTTCTTTTGGCGTCGGGCGGTTTGGTCTAACCGTGACGGTTTCGTTGATAACTTATGATCGGCTTTCAGTATTTCGCCGGCGCGCTCGCCGATAATGACACAGGGAGCCATGGTGTTGCCTGCCTTTAGGTCGTCCGGATGGGACATCACGTTGGTCTCGATCTGGACAGGGTCAAACGGGGTTGGGCCCGTTAGCCGGATCCTGCCTCGGCTCTTTGGCCGTACGATACCGGCGACCATTGACCAGGAACCTGCTGGTGGATTGGACCTGGTTAACGTCTTGGCACTGGTGAACGGCACTCCGATCTGGCCTACTTGTATGTCTGGGGTGTCAAGACTAGGATCGCTCTTCCAGCAGATTTCGCCCGAGAATCAGGCATCGACCGACGGATCGGCGGTGTCCATTTGACCCCACAAAATGATTGGCGACGGAACAGAGCTGCGCTGCAGCTGCGAAGACAGGAGAACTGAATAAACGCAGAAAAAGGCGCCCCTCTACTGCAAAAGCCGCTCCAGCGTTTCCCCGACCAGATTAGGATTAGCCTTCCCTTTGGATGCTTTCATGACCTGGCCCTTCAGGAAATTGATGGCGGCGGCCTTTCCTGCCCGATAAGCTTCGACCGACTTTGGATTAGCCAGGATGACTTCTTGGCAGATCGTCTCAATCGCTCCCAAATCACTTTCCTGTTTCAGGCCTTTGGCTTCCACAATATCGGCGGGAGCAGTCCCGGAGCTGAACATTTCGGCGAATACTTCCTTGGCTTGCTTGCTATTGATCTTCCCTTCTTCCACCAAGTTGGCCAAGGCTTGGAGATGACCTGGAGCAATGGGACATTCGTCGATCGACTTTGACGCAGCTCCCAGAGCGCTCAACAAGTCATTCAGCACGTAATTGGCGATCGCCTTCGGTTTCTTTGCCTCTTTCGCCGCGGCCTCGAAATAGCGCGAGAGAGCGACATCGTCCGCCAGAACACCCGCGTCATAGTGGCTGAGCTCATATTGCCGTACGAAACGTTCCCGTTTCTCCCACGGTAGCTCCGGAAGTGCTTCACGGACCTCTTGCATGAAAACGTCGGTCTTTACCGGCAGCAGATCAGGATCAGGGAAGTAGCGATAATCGTGAGCTGATTCTTTGGTCCGCATCAGAATCGTTTCACCCAGATCGTCGTCCCAACGCCGCGTTTCTTGGCGCAGCTTCTCTCCCCTGGAGAGAACTCCAATTTGCCGTTGGATTTCGAAAGCCAAGGCGCGCCGTACCCCGCTAATCGAATTGAGATTCTTTAGTTCGATTTTCGCCCCATATTCCGATTGTTGGCGCGGACGAACCGAGACGTTGCAATCACACCTCAACTGTCCTTTCTCCATATCGGCATCGCTAACATTTCCGTAGATCAGCGCCTGCTTTAGGGATGTGAGATACGCAAAGGCCTCTTCCGGCGATTCGATGTCTGGCTCGGAAACAATTTCCATCAGCGGCGTGCCGGCGCGATTGAAATCGATACCACTCGTGGTTTCGAAGTGCGTGCTCTTGGCCACATCTTCTTCCAAATGAATCCGCGTGAGGCTGACCTTTTTGCCTGGGTTCCGGATGTTCTTTTGGGCGTCTTTGGGGTAAGCCAAGTCGTACAGCGGTACCTCTCCGTTTTGGCAGAGCGGCAGATCGTACTGGGAGATCTGATAATTCTTCGGCATATCCGGATAGAAATAGTTTTTCCGATCGAATTTACAGATCGGTGCAATATCGCATTTGAAGATCAAGCCGGTTAATGCCGTCATCTTCAAGGCTGCGAGATTCATGACCGGTAGCGACCCAGGAAGACCAAGACAAACCGGACAAACATGGACGTTCGGCTCCGCGCCATACTCCACTGCACAACCACAAAACATTTTTGTCTTGGTTTTTAGTTGCACATGAACCTCCAACCCAATCGTTGCTACGTAATCGTTACTCATGCCGATGTTCTGCCTGACAATAAATCATACTGGGTGTGATATCGTCCCGCAGCATTAGGATGATTTTGCGATGGAATCAAGCGATGGACCGGAGGTAACGCATAGGGTACAGGCGGTGACCGCATGCGCTAGGGCGTGTCCGTCCCCGGACCGCCGACGTGTCCGCCGAAGCCTTGGACGTCGTTGTGTTTCCTAGCCGCCGCGGTGGCGAAGGCGGAAACCACCGGCGTGCCACTACCCTAGCAACTTACGAAATTTTACGTTAATAAACCTCCGGCAAAAGTTTTCGGCCTAGCCGCGCGACTCGGCGGCCCGGGACGGATACGCCAGTCGCCTTACCGGGTACGATTATGGTTTCGCTTCCTCCTTTGCATAGTCACAGGCAGCTTGGATTTGATCGCCTGACAGCAGTGCTCGAATGTTCGGGTCCGTCCATAAAGCCAAAACCTTCGGATTTGATAAAATAGATAAGAAGTCACCCCTTCTCACCGCTTCTAATATTTCAGGATCAGCTTGCAATGTTCGAATCCTGGGATTTTCCCAGACACCACGGAGCGCCGGAAACTCGAGCAAACGTCCAATTGCGCGTGGATTCGCCAGCAACTGGCAACTTTGATCCAATCGACGATAAGCCGCCGATGGCACCGGGTCCAGTTGGTCGAGAACAGCTTTGCCCGATCCAAGTTCCAAAGAGTTTTTCAATCGAGCGAGTTCCACCACGAATCCGCGGGAGACGGCGTTTCGCGATAATTGGACCGCGATCTGGTCCTCGGCGATCCGGCCTAAAATCCGAATCCCAATCACGATGGCCCAAATCTGGAGAAGCGCGTAAACCACCGCAACGGCGGCGCCGCCCACGCCAAAAACCAGGCGGAGAATCGCGAAATCCTGGTCTCGTGTGCGCTTAAAGACAATGCCGCCAACGAATACCAACAGATTGTAAGCGAATAACCAAATGGCAACGCCCAGGAGCAACGCTGAGGTGGAGGCCGGCAGCCAGGCGTTCTGGTAGAGAAATCCGGAAGCAACCGGTGTGATTAGAACGAGCACCAGCGAGGCGCCGAAAACCGCTAAAGGCACAAGTAACTGCCTCAGAATGCCCTGCATCCAACCGCGCAAAAACGACACAAGAACCCAGCCACCGGCAAGCGCGAAAAACACATTCCGCCAATATTCCGAGCCATCTGTACCAATGCCCGTCATTTCCCTTGGGTCAATTTCACCCTTATTCGCGCTTATTTCGCAGCCGGTCCGCGGTAGTTTTCTCGATGACGGTTTGCTTCGTCTCGGCCCGGCAAAGGCAGATCTATTCGCGGTTTAATATGATCCCTATTCATTCGCGGCTTATTGGCCAGCCTTCTGCCGAAGCCAATGGTCACATAGGACGAGCAAAGTCATTGCTTCCACTATTGGTACTGCCCGTGGCAGAACGCACGGATCATGGCGACCGCGGGCCATCAATTCGGTCGAACCGCCGGTTACATCGACCGTCTGTTGGGGCCGCAGAATGGTTGCGGTCGGTTTAAACGCAACTCGGAAGACGATTGGTTCACCGTTGGTAATGCCACCCTGGATGCCTCCCGAATAATTGGTCTTAGTGGCCACTCTACCTTCGCGTATTTCGAAGAGATCGTTGTGCTCGCTACCCGTCATCCGGCTTCCACCAAACCCGGAACCAATCTCAAAGCCTTTCGTTGCCGGCAGACTGAGCATTGCCTTGGCCAGGTCCGCCTCCAGTTTGTCGAAGACCGGTTCGCCCAATCCGACCGGGACAAAGCGAACCACGCATTCGATGATTCCGCCGACCGAATTGCCTTCCTTGCGCATCGTTTTGATCAACTCGATCATCAGATCCGAGGCTTTCGGATCAGGGCAACGCACAATCGATTGCTCAACCAAGCGGCTCTCCACAGTTTCCACATCGATCACAGCCTCCAGGTGGTGAATGCTTTTCACGTAGGCAACGACCTCTAGTGCGGGAACCGCCTCCGCTAACACTTTCCTGGCGATGGCTCCGGCCGCAACGCGTCCAATCGTTTCACGCGCGGAAGCCCGACCTCCGCCTTGCCAGTTGCGGATGCCATACTTAGCCTCGTAAGTGAAGTCGGCATGAGAAGGGCGGTAGGCCGACTGTATTTCTCGATATGCCTCAGGTCGCGCGTCTTCGTTTTTGACGAAAACCGAAATGGGAGTTCCGAGCGTTTTGCCTTCGAACACGCCAGAGAGAATCTGACAACGATCCTTCTCGTCGCGGGGCGTAACGATCTCACTTTGGCCAGGACGACGACGGTCTAACTCGCGTTGAATATCCTCGGGCGTCAGCGTAACCCGCGGCGGGCAACCATCAACGACCACACCGACTCCTCCGCCGTGTGATTCACCCCAGGTGGCTACCCGGAAAAGAACGCCAAATTGTGAGGCCATTAATAACGCTAAATAGGAGGTGTTATATAAGACCAAGCCTCAGTTCTGGGCAAGCGATTGCTGCTGCCGGATTTCCCTTTCCGTACCGAGTCGGGACAAAATCGCCCCTAAACCGGGAAATTGTGCTGCCACAGCCCGCATTGTTGACAAATCACCGAGGATTTGTCACCCATGCGGCTGGCGCTTTTAGTTTCAACCGCCAAAAATCGATTGGTAACCTGATGCGCTGTGAATGTTCATCACTTGGAGCTTTTCTTTTTTGTTGCTAAGCATGGAGGAATTAGTGCTGCTGTTCGTCACATTCCTTACGGTATCCAGCAGCCGGCGGTGAGTGGCCAAATTCTCCAATTGGAGGAATACCTAGGCCAGAAATTGTTTCAAAGACGGCCATTTCTCCTGACGCCGGCCGGCGAAAGGCTCTTCCGGTTCATTCAGCCGTTTTTCGAAAATCTAGAGTTAGTTTCCGATGAGTTGCGTGGTCAGGGCGGAAAGAAACTTCGGTTGGCCGCATCGACTGCATTGCTCAGAGAATACGGGCCAGCGCTTTTGGGCAGTCTGCGGAACAGAGTCCCCGAATTGAAATTGGTATTGCGCGAGGCAGATCAATCGTTAGCAGAGACCTTCCTTTTGACGCAGGAAGTCGACTTAGCGATCACGGAGCTTTATAATAAGCCTCCAAACGGCATTCATACTGAATTGTTGGTGGAATTACCATTGGTCCTGCTTGTTCATTCGGCGAGCCCTCTGAAGAAGCTTTCGGAAATATTGGACCAAAAACCGCTGCCGTTGATTTCGGTTCCGCCCAACTCGGCGCTGGCCAAGACCTTTCAAGATGGCCTGCGCAAGCGAGGAACCAGCTGGGAAATTGGTATTGAGCTTTCCACCCTGGAAATGGTGCAGACCTACTGCGCTGCCGGTTACGGAATTGGACTTTCGATCCTGGCGCCAGGGATTCAGTACGGACCCGATCTGCGCGTGATCGGACTAAGGGACTTTCCCCTGCTGAAGATCGCCGCCTTCTGGCAAGAGCCATTGCCTCCCGTGCCGGCACTTTTTATGGAAGAAATTAAGAAGGAGGCCCTCAAACAAAGAGGAACATCGGGATGATTTCTTTGTGCATGCGCGAATCGAGAACAGCGGAAACTTGGCGTCTCTTTTGGTCAACCCTCCTGACATAGGGTTGACAGAGCACCCTTCTAGTCTGCCGTCAACAGCCGATCCGATGCACCATTTGTGACCCCGACCAGCTGCCACAAACAACAAACGAAGAGAAGTTGCCATGTCCGTCACTTTTACCACTCGTTATTCAAGTCACCACAATCGCAATGCGGACCCATCTGCGGCGGTCAGCTTTCTTCCAGCGAGCACTCGCCGGACGATCGAAATCGATGAAGCCACCAAGCAGTTTGATCTCGAGCAGGCGGTCCGAAAAGCCACTGCCCAGCTCAGGCATTCGGTAAAGGCGCTAAATCCTCTTGAGGATGATCTCTACTCACCGATTTCAGGCAGGCACGTATCATCCTCCTCCAGGAGGTTCTTTGCCGGGCAAATTACTCGCTGCCACCAACGTATTTGATGCGGGGGCATCCATTGACCAAAAACCTCCGTATCCTACTTGCTTTGTCGTTTATCCCGTTCGTTGTTAAATAAACTCAAGCGGAAAAGAACGCTTCCTTATGTCCACTGTAACAAACCTCACTGTCCCGAAATCCTTCCCGCCGTTTAACTTGGCGCGTCTGCTGCGTACCGTCTTTCAACCCAGGGCGGCCGAAAGGGTAGCCATTTTCATCGATCTCGACGACCCCCTTCAAGTTAAGGATTTCGGTTTTCTCAAAAATCCGAGCCTCACCATCCAAAAACATGCGTATGAAGTTTTCTATCAGGGTCTCAAAAACGGCGGTCTCAAAGAGCTGAATCTCACGGGAGGCGACTTTTTCGCATACAAAATCACCGGTGGCAGCAATCTCGATCTGCCTGATTTAGCGGTAACTCCGGAGGGAAGGGAGGTAAGTCTGGAAAAGGATGTCTATCCAAGTTACAAGCTCATCCTTTGTATCTCGACATATTCTGCGACTGCTCCGCTGACTGCGTTTGCGAAGCGATATGGTTTTCGGGGGGCTACCCTACATGGCCTAAACGAAACGATCCTCAGTAGCGGCCTTTCGGTCGACTACGATGAGGTAAGTCGAAACGCGGAAAAGCTGCGGCTGGGTATGACTAAAGCCGACTGGGTTGAAATCGATTTTAGCTGTAATGGCGAGAGGCACACGCTCCACTTGGACCTCGCGAAACAGGAAGCGCAGAAAAGCCACGGCCTTTGTCGGGGCGGCCCAGATGTCGCCAATTTGCCGGCCGGCGAAATCTATTACGTTCCAACCGGCGCCTCCGGGGAGTTCCCGCTTAAATATGAGGATGGTACAATCGGCCTAATGACCGTCCAAAACGGCCGAATCAATGCGGTGGAATTGATTCGCGGAAATAAGCAAACGATCGAGGAGCACCGATTGAAGATCGCTGCAGATCCGGCCACCGGAGAACTTGGTGAATTGGGATTCGGCACCCAATTATTGCCAGTTTCGGGTCGAGATATTCAGGATGAAAAGATCTTAGGCACCTTGCATGTCGCGACTGGCCGCAGCGATCATCTTGGGGGCCATCTGACTCCGGATAAATTCGCCAACAACAAAAACGCGACTCACGACGATATCCTTTTTGCCCCGCATAAAACGCCGGAGATACAGGTTCCGCAGGTTCGGATACACCGAAACGGAACGATCGAAGTATTGATCGAGAACTTCCAGCCGGCCCCATATATGGCCAAGCTTCTCTCGCAGTAGGGGGTCTGATGTTCCGGCCTCAGGAGTACGAAGCACGGCTGTTGGTATCGATAGTCCTCAGCTACCCAAAAAAGGTCGGGGTGTGTCCGGCAGCTGCCGGACGCGCCCTCCGAAGTGCTAGGTATCCGTATTGGCTATTTCAGCTCCGATGAACGTCTACGAAACTGACGCGTTAGTAGATCAGTATCTGCTCTTTCATTACGGCGAGGGAGAGGACCAGCTTCCGTATCCGTTCGGTCCCCACGATGCACTCTTCTATCCGGTTCGCTGCGTCACAGAATTTGTGCCGTTGGCCGGTCGGGTGGATCGAGCACTTGACTTGGGTTGCGCGGTTGGCCGTTCGGCATTCGAATTAACGCGAACGGCACAGAAGGTGATTGGGATTGACCTTTCGCAACGGTTCATCTCAGCGGCACAGGAAATCCAGCAGTCCGGTGAAATTCAGTTCCGCCGGCACGAAGAAGGAAATGCTTACACCTCAATTTCGCGGCGGCTTGACCCGGCGATCGATCGCAGCCGATGCCAATTCGAAGTCGGCGATGCACTTCGTCTTCGCTCCGATCTCGGCACATTTGATTTCATTTTGGCGGCGAATCTGATCGATCGTGTGCATTCTCCTAAAGAATTGCTTGCTGTCCTTCGCAGGTTGCTCAACCCGGGTGGTCATTTGCTTATCGCGTCGCCTTACACCTGGCTTTCTGAATTTACACCAACTCAGCAATGGTTGGGAGCGATCCAAACCTGGTCGGAAACGACGACACTCCGAGCGATTCGGGAAAACCTAGGAAACAAATTTGAGCTGGTCAGCTCAAAAGATCTGCCATTCCTGATTCGAGAGCATGCTCGCAAGTATCAATGGAGCGTCGCTCAAGCCAGTCTTTGGCTAAAGCGGTAAACTTACTTGATCGGTTGCAAGTTCACCGTCGTCCGCATCTTGTCATAGCCGATAATCATCGCTTCCAGCACATATGACCTCCCGGCGACCATATCTCGAGTCGAGATATTGCCGACGAATTCGGAGCGCTCACTTGGATTGATGATCACGTAACCTGGGTTCGGATTTGCCGGTTGGTCATCTGACCATTGCGCCAGCTTTTTCCCATTGGCGTCCCGGAGGATGAAGTCGTACTCACGCCCGGTATCGAAGATCAGATTCTGGGATTTCTTCGCTCGATTGATCAACTGAATACGCGCTTCCAACGAGTGGGTATCGCTCAGTTTAATTGGGTTCGGACTCACCAGGACCCGCATTTCCAAACCATAGTTCACTGGACCGGTGATTGGACCAAACGGGCTATTGCTTTCGGCTCTCGCCTTGGTTGGGACCTGATCCTTCTTTCCGTGTCCGACAAAGGGAACCCAACGATAAAGCCCCTGCGACGAACAACCGGCCAGACATAAGACCATCGCAGTCCACAACTTCAGACGAAAATTCATGAGCACCGTTTAGCGAAACAGGGGGTTGGTTGCAAATCCTATCCGTCCGGCAGCCCGTCGGATTTGAAAACGTTTCCTTCTCCACAAAGCGGAGTTTGACAGCTGTTTCGAGAGAAAGGATTTGAGACAGCCGTAAATGCGACCGTTTCTCACCAGTCTCTTAGGATTTCTGTTGCTCGCCCCGAGTTTGGTTCAGAGCCAGCAGCCGATGCTCATTCTGCCTACCGAAAACCAAGGCCTACTTCACGACGATCCAGCTAGCTTTTACCAGTGTGTTCAGCGTGACTTCGAAGGACAGGTGAGCCAACCCTGGGAAGGCGGACAGTACGGTTTTGTCCGAAATCCGGTCCGATTTGGTTCCGCAATCATCTACACTCGATTCCATGAGGGTATCGATATCCGTCCATTAAATCGAAATGCCAGTGGCGAACCGACTGATGTGGTCCACGCCATCGCCGAAGGCAAAGTGGCTTACACCAATACGGCCGCCGGATCCTCCAATTACGGCAGATATGTCGTGGTCGAGCATTCATTCGACAACTGTCCCTACTACAGCCTTTACGCCCATCTCAGCGTTATCATGGTGAACCCTGGAGACCAGGTGGCTCAAAACGCTCCGCTGGCGATTATGGGTCATACCGGAGAGGGAATCGATCGGGAGCGAGCGCATGTGCACCTCGAGCTTAATTTGATGCTTAATGGCCATTTTAACGAATGGCAGAGTAAGTACTTCCCGAAAGATATTAATCTTCACGGTATCTACAATGGTATGAACTTGGCCGGGCTTGATATCGGACGCTTCTATCTCCAATTGCAAAAGAATCCAACGCTAACAGTCGCCCAGTTTGTCCTGAGTGGAGAGCCTTGGTACCGGGTGGTAGTGCCGCGCTCGCCACAAATGGATCTTCAGGAACGCTACCCTTGGCTCGTTCAGGGCAGTCAGACCGGCCAATCGTGGGAGCTAACTTTTGACCGCACAGGATTGCCACTACGGATACGGGCAGTGGAGGAGTCAACCGGTGAGCCGATATTAAGCTGCGTTCACTCTTCCCCTTATCCTCAAAATTGGATGACTAAAGACCACATTCGAAATCATGGCTCGATACCGGCATTGACAGTCGAGGGCCGGCGCTTCATCGACCTCATCTGCCCCAGCGGCCCGTTGAAATGATCTGGTGCGAGGCATTTTCGGTAGCGACGAGCTCTCACGCGTCCTCCGGTAGGGATCGGCTCCCGCCGGTCCCGGTTCCGAGTGGACGCGCACAAGCGTATCCCTGCCGATTCCTGGCGCTCGCCATCTGTTTAATATTCGCGGCACCGAAACACGCCATTGCGGCATCGCAACTTAGTGGCGCGGTAACTCAACTCGTCATCGGGATCGCGCCAACCTGGGACAGCATGAAAGGCAAATTACAGCGGCTGCAAAAGGTGAACGGTAAATGGGAGCAAGTGGGTGAGCCAATGGATGTGCTTTTCGGCAAGCACGGATTGGCGTGGGGGCGCGGCGAGATTGTCGGGCAGGGCCTTTGGCCAACTAAGGTCGAGAGGGACGACCGGGCGCCGGCAGGAATCTTCAAAATCGGTGTTATTTACACGTATGACCAATCGCTCCCGAGCGGTTCTGAGTACCCCTTCCACACGGTGAAACCTGGAGACGCCTGGGTCGATGACGTGAGTAGCCCGAACTATAACCAACATATTGAAGTCGACCCGAACAATCCTCCAGCCTGGTACCAAAAGGCGAAGATGCGGTTAGGGGATTTCGCCTATCGCTGGCTGGTCGAGATCCGCCACAACTCCGATCCGCCGGTGCCGGGTTACGGAAGCGCGATCTTTTTCCATATTCGTCGCGGACCGGCTCGACCGTCGGCTGGATGTACGACCATGGCAGAGACGAATTTGGTCACGCTCATTCGGTGGCTGCGAGCGGCTGCTAACCCGCACTACGTCTGCCTTCCTCGATCGGAGTATCTGGCTCGCTGGCAAGGATGGGCTTTACCAGATCCAGAAACGGTAGGACTGTTTTGAAAACTAGAATCTGCGAGCGTTTGGATTGAATGTTTAGCCGTGACAGCGCAAACTCAGCGAGTTAACGAAGAGCCGATCGGATTCAAACCGGATAGCAGTCTCATCGTTGTCGGCCATGGCTCTACGATCAATCCGGATTCCAGTACACCGACCTTTGCTCACGCCGATACGATCCGCCAAAAAGGTCTTTTCGCGGAGGTGCTGTGTGCTTTTTGGAAAGAAGAGCCCAGTCTCCGGGAAGTGCTCCGAATGGTCGAAACCGAGGAGGTGTATGTCGTTCCACATTTTATCAGCGAGGGATATTTCACCCAAAAAGTCATACCCCGAGAGATGGAGCTAACCGGAGCGATTACCCGACTTGACAGTAAAGTGATTAAATATTGCGAGCCGGTCGGAAACCATCCGCAAATGACTGATCTCCTGTTACAGCGAGCTGGCCGCACCGCTCCCCATATCGCACCTGACCAGACCAGCCTTCTCATTGTTGGACACGGAACTGGTCTCAATGAGAACTCCGCCGTGGCCGTCAAAACCCAGGTCAAAGAAATCCGAGCGCGTCAGATCTATGCTGAGGTAGGCGCAGCTTACATGGAAGAAGAACCGCTAATTTCCAACTGGCCATCGTTGACGCACTATCCGTCCGTAGTCGTCGTCCCGTTCTTTATTTCCGACGGTCTCCACAGCTACGAAGACATCCCCGTGCTTTTGGGTATTCACGACCCATCGACTGGCGCAGCTAGCCAACGGGAAATTTTCCGACGAAATCCGTACATTCTCAACGGTCGCACTCTTTATTACGCGAGCGCAATTGGCACCGATCCGATGATGGCTGAGATCATTCTCGAAATGGTCCATCAATTTGACCGCAATCATCGCGCATCGGCAGTTGGCAATTGACATGATCCGCGATCGGCTTCAGCGCGTCCTTGCCAATGGCAGTCTGAATCTCGGCGAGATCAATGCGCGGCGCATCACCGATACGCTCTTCATCGTGCGCCATCGGGAAGATACGGAGCCTGGAAAAATTGCTACTCTTCGAATATATACTGGACCGGCGGCTGCACGCGATCTGGCGCGATTCGATCGAAAAGGTCAGTATCGGCCGCTCAAAGGAGCGCCGACTTTGCCGACTGGTTGGGAGCTTCGCCTTGACTCGATCGACTCACTGAGACTCGCCATCGACTCTTTCTATCCAGGTGCCCTCGCTAGCTGGCTCGCGTGGGATGAAGGCCGGGCCAACCCCGTCGATTTGCGGACTACTCTGAACCGGCAAACCGGCATGTATCGTGTAACTCAGAAATTGAGTAACGCCCAGGCCGATGAATTGGCCGGACGGTTCTGCCGTTCTAACGGTGGTTGCTTACGAACGATTTTGTGGACGATCGAGGGAAAGCGTCCCGACGGGAACCTGCCGGAAACAAAATTTTTAACCCAGCATGATCAGCTTGGGAAATACGAGCCGGCGATCCCGTTTCTCTGCTGGGAGGCCTGTAATCTCTTTGTTGCGGAAGCCCGAAAGTCCGTAAAACGGAGCTCAACATGACCGCATACCGCTGCCGGAATTTGGTAACAATGGACTCCGGCGAGTTTGTGGACGGAGCATTTGTGGTCGCCGGAAATCTCTTCGGATCGGTAGGAAGAGCAGCCGATGTGTTGCCCCATCACCATGGCGAGGTAATCGATTTAGGAGACGTGATTGTATTGCCTGGACTGATCAATGCCCACTGTCACCTCGAATATGGTCTCTTGCGGGGGGTGATTTTGCCGTCGCGGAATTTTCCGCAATGGATCGAACGCATTAACGCTCTCAAACGTTCGCTTACTGACGCCGACTATGTCACCGGAATTGAATTAGGATTCCAGGAGTTGCGCCACTACGGCGTGACCACCGTCCTTAATATTTTATCGGCTCCGCAAGTGATGCCTTTGTTATCTCCGCCAGCAATTCGTTCCTGGTTCTACCTCGAATTAATCGATGTCCGGCCCCGGCCATGGATAGACGACTACGCATTTGGATCTTGGTCGTTTTTTGAGCCAGCAAAGTCCTGGCTCGGCGGATTTGGCCTAAGTCCGCATGCTCCCTATACCGCCTCTGCGGAGCTCTATCGTCTCAGCAACGAGTGTGCGCAAAGCTTACAGATGCCGTTGACAACCCATATCTCGGAGTCGTGGGCAGAATATGAAATGTTCGCCTTTGGCCGAGGAGAGTTGTTCGATTTCCTCCAGAAGATGGGCCGCAGAATGCATGACTGCGGAGCGACGACGCCCCTCCGATATCTACTTTCGTCCAACCTGATTGGTGAGCACAGCATCATCGTCCATGCCAATGAATTGGACCAGGCCGACTTTGCGCTGCTGGCTAAATCTGAGTGGCACAATCTCTCCATTGTGCATTGCCCGAAAAGTCACCGCTTTCTTCATCACAACCGATTTCCTATGGAGAAACTCTGCGAAATCGGATTAAACATCTGCATTGGCACTGATAGTCTGGCGAGTAATGATTCCCTCAATCTCTTCTCCGAGATGCGCGTGGCGCATCGAAATTTCCCCTCTTTGAGCTCGCTTGATCTTCTCAAGATGGTAACGGTAAATCCTGCCCAAGCCCTGCAGCAAAACCACAAACTTGGAAGAATTGCCCCCGGTTTTCTTGCCGATGCAATCGCGATTCCGTATTCAGGTGACGCCGAGATGGTCTATGATGCGATTGTGGAGAATCGAAGCTCGATCGAATGGATGATCGTCGACGGAAAATTGGTGAAATAGCGGCGTTAGTGCTCGCATGCACGGCCGCCCCTTTGTTCGGGCAGACACTCAACGTCGTTGCTCAGAGCGCTGCGGTCGTAGACTCGTACAGCGGGGATTTTTTGTTCGCGAAAAACGAGAACGCCAAGCAGTATCCGGCCAGCTCTACTAAAATCCTGACCGCGCTCATTGTGATCGAATCGGGTGACCTCGATCACCTCGTTATCGTCGATCTGGCCGACACCAAAGTGGAACCGAGCAGCCTTGGCCTGAAACCGGGCGAACAATACACACGCCGCCAATTGCTATACGGGCTCCTTTTGAAAAGCGCCAACGACGTTGCGATGGTCTTGGCGCACGATAATGCCGGCTCGATCCCAGCGTTTGCAGAAAAAATGAATCTTCGGGCTGCGCAGCTTGGCGCAACTTCCAGTCATTTCGTCAATCCACATGGTCTGCACGATCCTAACCACTATACAACGGCGCACGACCTCGTCCTTATTGGCCGAGCGGCTATGCAACAACCGCTGTTCCGTGAGATTGTCTCAACGATATACTACACCTGGAAGGCTCCATCCGGCCAGATCGACCAACTCAGAAATCACAACCGATTGCTTCGCCATTTTGCCGGGTGCAACGGTTTGAAAACGGGTTATACCCGGATAGCTCAGCAGGTCCTGGTTAGTTCAGCCCTACGAGGCGGCCACGAAGTGATTTCGGTGGTTCTTCACACCGACAAGCCAGGGATTTGGGATGATAGCAAAGCGTTGCTCAGCTACGGACTGGTCAAACTGGGATGCCCGGCCGAAGCAATTGTCGACACGACCGACCGGAATGACGAGCCGGCCTCTTCTGATGAGGGGCACTGAGCATCTAGGTGCACGGAGTCCTACAGTTGCGACCAAAACGAGCATTTGGGCCGGGCTTGCGGCCGAATTCTCGCAATAAGGAGCTTTTGCTGCTTAGATATTTACAATTATTATAAAATATATAAAACGGCGAGTACATAGATGGCTAAAATTCTTATCATCGATGATGAACCCGCAATGGTTGAGGTCATTTCCAATCTTTGTCGTGATCGTGGGCATCAGGCTTTCCCATTTAGCTCTTCCGAATCTGCTTTGGACGCTCTTCCTCGAATCGACCCCCAACTCGTGATCGTTGATGTAAAAATGGAGAAAGTCGGCGGTTTCGATGTTCTGCGTGATTGCAGAGAGCGCTTTCCCAACACCGCCGTGATCATGATCACGGCATACGCCTCCGTCGAGACCGCGGTCGAGGCCATGAAAATGGGTGCCTATGACTATATCACCAAGCCGTTCAAAGTGGATGAACTCCAGCTTTGCGTGCAACGTGCGTTAGATTATCAAGCCACCCTTCGAGAGAATAGCCAGCACAAGCGGGAACTCCGAGATCGTTACAAATTTGAGAATTTGGTCGGAAGCAGTCCCCGAATGCAAGAGATCTACAAACTGATTGGAAAGGTTGCCGACACCGATAGCACTATTCTGATCCAGGGAGAGAGTGGAACCGGCAAAGAACTTGTAGCCCGTGCTTTGCACTACAACAGTTCTCGCCAGCACCTCCCTTTCGTAACCGTAAATTGTAGCGCGCTTCCGGATAGCCTGCTCGAGTCAGAACTTTTCGGGCACAAAAAAGGCGCTTTTGCCGGCGCTGTAATGGATAAAATCGGCCTTTTTGAGGAAGGAAACCACGGAACGCTGTTTTTTGACGAGATCAATTCGATGTCGCTGCAGCTCCAGACCAAGCTGCTTCGCGTCCTGCAAGAGCGTCAGATTCGACGGATCGGAGATACTCGCAACATTCCGATCAACGTTCGGGCGATCGCCGCCTCGGTTGAACCATTAAAAAATAAAATCAGGACCGCAGGATTTCGTGAAGATCTTTACTATCGTCTGGCAGTCATTCCGATCGAAATCCCTCCGCTCCGAGAGCGGATTGAAGATATTCCTCTTCTCGCTCAGTATTTTCTACAGCGATTTGCGCTGCAAAGTGTAACGGAACAGAAAAAGATCGACCCAAAGGCTCTCGAACAACTGATGCGCTACAGTTGGCCAGGTAATGTTCGCGAACTGGAAAACGTAATTGAGAGGGCGAGCGCCCTTTGCGAGGGCGGTATCATCAAGTCCGAAGATTTGCCGGCGCCCGTGCTTTACGATCGCGACTCTTACGAAACGATTTCAGAAGCGGATTGGCAGGTAGGACAGCCGCTCGACAATTTTGTCCGAGCCCAGGAACGGAAATATATTGAACTCACTTTGAAGTTTAATCAGGGCTCCCGGGAAAAGACGGCGAGTATGCTTGGAATTAGCATCGCTACCCTGTATCGAAAGCTAGACCTGAAACATCATAAGGCCTAGCGGATCCTTCGATCGCTATCCCTGACAATTAGGTCCCGCAAAGCGATAAGGCCAGGGAGCGTGTACCGGATTGCTAGGGGGCGCCTGATCCTTCGGGAGGCGACCGCTCCGCATTCGGTTGGTAGCGAGCTGCGTGATTAAGCCGAAAGAGTCCTGTTCCCCACTATTTCGAACTTCCGTTGTGGTGCCCTTGCAGTTTTTGTGCCAATCTTTTACTGTGGGTTCTCTTTATGGCAGGTCCAGGTATGCAACAGATCCAAGGGCTCGCGATGCAACAGGTGCTCGCACCCCAGTTGCAGCAGAGTCTCCAGATCCTACAGGCTCCGACGCTCGAGCTGCGTAACCTCATTCAACAGGAACTGCAGACCAATCCCGTATTGGAAGAAGAGGTTGGCGTTTACGAAAACGAAGAGCGCACTGCCGAGGACTCCGATTTCCAGGAAGAATTTGAGAAGCTAGCCAAGCTTGACGAGGAGTGGCGGGATTTCATGTCGCAGAGCGTGAGCTATTCGTCGCGAAATCAAGAAGATGAAGAGCGGCGCCAGTTTTTTCTCGACTCGATCGCAAACCAGGAAACCCTGCAGCAGCACCTGCTTGAGCAATTGAATACCGCTGACATTATCGGAGCTGACCGCGAAGCAGCCGAACTAATCATCGGTAACATAGATGAGCTGGGATTTCTTTCGATCAGCGTCGAAGAGGTTGCGGCAACTTCCGGACAACCCGTTGAGCGGCTGCAATCGATGCTCGATCTCGTCCAAACATTTCACCCCGTTGGGGTTGGCGCGCGTGATCTACGCGATTGCTTGCTTATCCAACTGCGGCGGCTGGGCAAAGAGCAGAGCGTGGAATATCAAATTGTCAGCCAGTACTTGGATGAACTGGGGAAAAAGAAATTCCCAGACATCGCGCGAAAGCTGGGGGTGACCGTAGACCAAGTTCAGCAGTCAGCAAATTTCATTGCCACTCTTGATCCCAAGCCAGGACAAATTTTTTCTCCGGAACCAAACAGTTACGTCCTTCCGGACGTGATGGTGGAGAAGATCGCAGACGAATATGTGGTCTCGTTGACCGGGGACCAAATCCCTCATCTTCGAATCAACAACACCTACAAGGAACTAATGGCACAGGGACGAAATGGCTCCGAGGTTCGCGACTATATTCGCGAGAAGATTCGTAGCGGGAAATTTCTGATCAAAAGCATCCACCAACGGCAGCAGACCATTTTGAATATTGCGATCGAGATTGTGAAACGGCAGCGTGAGTTTCTCGAGGAAGGTACGGCCTTTCTTAAACCGCTGACCATGGTACAGATCGCCGACGCGGTTGGCGTTCACGAAACAACCGTCAGCCGCGCCATTTCGGGTAAGTACATGGCTACGCCCCAAGGTGTCTTGGAAATGAAATTTTTCTTCACGCCGGGGTACCAGACTTCGGCAGGCGTTGCTCTCAGTAATACTAGCGTAAAAGAATCAATCGCCGATCTGGTGCGCGGAGAACATCCCCGAGATCCGTTGAGCGATAAGGAGATCGTCGAAATTTTATCGGAACGCGGTATTCCGATTGCGCGAAGAACTGTTGCGAAGTATCGGGCAGAACTAAACATTCTACCAAGCAATCTTCGTAAACAATTTTGAGTGCGATCCACACTATTCCTCCTCTGGGCTAATTTCTCGCTGGCAACATTAGGAAACGCCACACCATTCCATTTTCCTCAAGATACCTTCTCCTTCTCGAATCAGCTCTATTTCGATTATCAGACGACGCAAAAAGGAAACGTTCAGGCTCATCGTCGAGCAGACGGGAAAACGCCTGATTACTCCCGTCACTGTTTCGTACTGGTCCGCTCACTTTTGCAGTTCCGACGTTTCGCTGAATTTCGTCCGGACCTACCCAAACTGACCGAGGACCAATATCGCGGTCGAGTTCGAGAACTCGTTCGTTTTCCACCCTGGAGCAGCGGCCCGGCAAACAAAATCCAATTTCCAGGTTATTCCGACCTCTATAGCTTTTCTGCCGCCCACTCCTTAATGTTACAAAAAGCATTGGGCGTCTGGTGGCCGTCCTATTGGCGCGTTGGCAATTGGCGTATTGTGTTCCCGGTCCCTCGCTCGAGCCAGGAGCGACTGGCACACTGGTTACAGAACCGTCTCGACGCCGGGAATATTGAGGCAATCTACATTACTCGAATGAAGCCCATCAACCATTGCTTGGTCGCTTACAAGTATGCCAAGCAACCAAACGGCGATCTGCTCTTCTTTGTTTGCGATGTGAATCAACCGGCAAAGGAAGTTCATCTCCGTTACCAGGCGGCCAATCGAAGTTTCTACTATGACCGTACTCCGTATTATCCGGGCGGTTTAGTCAGCGTCATGAGATTGTATGCGTCGCCGCTTTTTTAGAAACGGGAGTTCCATCAGTCGGACCGCAAAAAAGCTTGTTTCTCCGGTTTTCACCTACATCCGCCCTTTAGGGCTCGACCCGGCGCGATTAATATCGCAAAAACTGTAGCCTGGGATAAAATCCAGAAGATTTTGTGCTAGCGCCATGTTAGTCTGATCCCCGTTTTTTTTACCATGGCTTTCTTTTCTTGGTTTAAGTCCAAATCGGAAAACCCGAGACGAGATGAACCCGAAAGTCATCCGTCTTCGAAAACTGCCGCGGAGCCGAAAACGTTCGCGACCGCAGGAACTAGTCCCGTCCGGCAAGGGGTTCCGAGATTTCGCGAGACCTTTCTTAAAGGTGCTCGAACAATTTCCGGATCGGCCACGTTCAAACGACCGATACGAGCTACGATCGACATCCCGTTGCAGACGCTTTGGCAATCCCTCCCCGAAGGACTGGCGCAAGATAATACCTCGCTCGACCCGAAGCGGCGAATTCAGATTCCACGCAAAGAGGTGCGGATCAATGACGTCGATCATACCGGGACAGTGAGTCTCTATGTAGTGCATGCGGTGTGTCCGGATATTTTCGCCGCTGCGGTTCCGGCCCTGGATAATCGGTCCCTAAAATTTCCCCTACCGGCTTGGGAGCGGCTACGAAATATCGAGGTGCTCGAGCTCAAAGCGGCCCCAGATACCGACCCGGGATCAGTGAAACCTCAACCCGATCCTCCGATGGTTGAAAAATCCGATGCGCCCGCGCAGGAGCCTAAAGAGCAATTGGATCAGCACCAAACGGACGAAGGCGCGAAGCCGAGCGACAAGCCTCAACCGCCTTCAACGACGAACGGCGAAATGCAGCCACCAGAGGCTCATCCCAATGGAACCGGGCGCAGCCGGAATCTTCGGATTGCGTTGTCGCCGATTTTGCGGCAACTACCCCCAGAGCTTAATCGCACGGATCTGCACAATGTCGCCGGGTCCAACTCCGAGATCGGGCTCCCTTTCGAGCTGATCGAGTCACAACTGCCTAATGGCCGGGTGACCGTCCCGCTCTCGATTTTCCTAGAGGCGCTGCCCGAGACCATTCGAAACGCGTTTACAGAAGTAGATGCATCGACCCAAGTACCGATCCCAGAACTTGGCCGCTCCTTCGCCCTGAGCGAGAAGACCGAAGCGCCGTCGGACACCCCGGAACCAGTGATACTCGCTCCTGAACCAGAGATACCGACCGCCGCTGCGGCAAAAACGGAACCCAACTTTTCTGCGCTGCAAACGGTTTTTTTGACCGACGAACGTTTGGATTTGCCTATCATCATCGATAAAATTTCAGCTTTACCCGGCCTGCAAACTGCCCTCCTGCACACTGCCGATGGACGCCGACTTACCGGAGCAATTGGCGATGATCAATTCGAGCGCACTGTCCTCACCCTATTTCCAGTTCTTTTTGTGGAGGTCAAAACGAAATTGGATGACCGAGCTTGCCCCGGACTGGAGACGCTCACTTTCTGTTGGCGCCAGGAACAGATCAGTGTTTTCTCCGATGGGCGACTTTGTTTATCGGTTCGGCATAGTCGTCGACCGTTCAAACCGGGAGTTCGTGAAAAGCTGTCACTGATTCTCTCGCGCTTAGCTGAAGCTTTATCGTCATCCGAGATCTGAGTGATCCATGCCGATCATCAATTACGCTAGCAAAGAGATCCAGTTCAAGGTTGTCTATTACGGGCCGGCTCTCGGTGGGAAGACGACCAACTTGCAATACATCCATTCGCGCATCTCGCCGAGTTATCGTGGCGACCTCATTTCTTTGGCAACCGCAGCCGATCGAACCCTTTTTTTTGATTTTCTGCCGGTCAACTCGATCGTGCTGCAGGGTTTCAAAACCAAATTCCAATTGTACACAGTCCCCGGCCAAGTGATTTATAACACGACTCGACAACTGGTTCTCCGGAGTGTGGATGGCGTCGTCTTCGTGGCGGATTCGCACTGGGACAAAATGCAGGAAAATGTTGAGAGTTTTCGGAACCTGGAAGAGAACCTGGGCCGCCAGCATTTGAAGCTGGATGAGTTACCTTACGCGCTTCAGTATAATAAACGGGATCTCAGTGATGTGGCTCCGGTCAACTATCTGGAGTTCCTCCTGAACAACCGCAGAAGACGAGTCCGATCCTTTGAAGCCGTCGCAAACACTGGCTTTAATGTATTTGCCGCGCTGGATGCGGTTACGCAGCTTCTGTTGCACAAATTCAATCGAGAGCACCCAACTCTCAAGCCGATGCCGGCGGCCTTTCCAGCCGAATGACGATTAGCAAATAAGAAATATCGCTTCGGACCCGCCGATTTCCTTGTCTGCCGGCGGGACAATTTTCGTCCCGAGCGTCCCTCAACAATCGGTCAACTTAGCAATTTGACATTTGCTATCTGCTATTTGTCATCCCGCCGGAAGGGCGTTATAAGTCCCGAATGGTCGACTACATGCAAAAGGGTGGACCGCTGATGTGGCTCATCCTTCTCTGTAGCGTTGCAGCCGTCGCGGTGTTCGTCGAGCGTCTCTTGTATTATCATCGCGCCAGCATCAACGTTGAGGAGCTTCTCCAAGGATTGGCAAACTTAATCCGGAGCCGGAATTTCGCGGAAGCGCGGGTCGAGTGTCAAGCTTCGCTCATTCCGGTAACGCGAGTGATTCAGGCGGCCTTGAATCGTCCGCATTTTCCGCGCTCGGAGCTCAGAGAGATCGTGCAGGAGGCCGCCCAGTTAGAAGTCCCGCGACTGGAACGCAATCTGGGAATTCTCGTTGCCATCGGATACATCTGTCCTCTCATCGGGCTTCTGGGGACTGTAACCGGTCTGATTCAAGCTTTCGTCCAGCTTTCGGCAAACAATGGTTATGCCACTTTGGCCGAGATCTCCGGAGGGATATACCAGAGTCTTCTGACTACGGCGGGCGGGTTGGCAGTGGCTATTCCAGCGATCCTTGGCTACTGCCATCTTTCGGCTCGGCTTAATCACTTGATTCATGATATGGAGAGAGCCGGAATTGAGGTCGTCAATCTGCTCACTGACTCGGAAGAACGCTCATCGATTATTGAATTTGATGCAGCATCGAAAGCCGCGGGCGATCAGAGATGAAACTGGAAAGGTCCGTTCGTCTAAATCCTTACCTGCTTTTCATTGTTCCGTTGATGGATCTTGTTCTGCTATTCCTTCTTCTGTTCATCGTGAGTTCTACCTTCCTGGTGAATCCCGGAATCAGCATCAGCCTTCCGTCCTCGAAATTTACTCTCGGCCCGGAAAGGAATCCGTTAATAGTTGCAATCACGGCCAATCCGATTCCATCGATCTTTTTTCGAGATCGACAGGTTTCTCTCGAGGAGTTGGGTCGTGAATTCGATCAGGATCGCGCAACCGATCGATCCATCATCATCCGAGCAGACCGAATGGCCCCTCAAGGCGTAGTGGTCGAAGTCATGAACCTCTGTCTTGACCACGGCTATTCCGTTGCTTTGGCGACCTCTCCGCAAGGCTCTTGAAGAATAATGATGTCCTTTTAACTGGGCGTCTGATTTTTGATTGGACGCCGCAACGATGGAATCAGCCGCTCATCGGATTCCTGGCGGCTTCATTGCTCGTTCATTTCGTAGCATTCTACCTTTTCCACATAGTCTATCCAACGACTAACTCCTTGCTGCCAGCCGCCGCCCAAGTCTCCGTTCTTAATCCTAAGAACCCGGGCGATCATCACATCCTTGCTTGGGCCGAGTTACACGATCCGTCGGCCTTGAGTGCGCCCAAGTTTCGAAATGATCTGGTGGCCGACCTGGTGCCTCGATATCGTCCAAGCTTTTCGACGATCTCTCCGAACCCTCTACCCGAATCCCAACCCACCGCTTCGTCGCAACCCTCGAGTCCATCGCTCTTTTCCGCAGAAAGTCTTTTCCCGCTCCGGAAAAGACCAGTAATTGGTCCCGTCGAACAATCTTTTGTGACCCGATTAGAATTCGGTCACAATCTCCAAAGTCGCCGCCCGAAGTTTTCTGACTCTCTGCCAACTGCTGCAGGAGTCTTGGAACCATCTACGGTTTTTGTCGGGGTAAACCGAGAAGGAAAAGTCGAATACCTATTTCTGTGGCAGACGTCCGGAAATGATCGTTGTGATTCGGAGGCAGAACGATTCCTTTGGCAGGTTCAGTTTGAACCTGGTCCTTCTACCAGTTGGGATCTCGTCAAGTTTGACTGGGGCACGAACGCGCCGTGAGAGGACAAATCGTATTCCCCTGTCAATGGCTAAGGCCGCAGCTTTCCGCCAAGCAACCCCGTTGCAAAATTGTTCCTGACTTTGACCTGGTATAGCAATGATCCACGTTGAGCTACCGGTAATGGTCCTGATCTATTTTTTCGTTCTATTGGCGGCTCTCCTGTCGCTCTCAATTCTTTACGAGTGGCGTAACCAAAAACGCGAAAAAGAAGTCTTGCGTTACCGGGTTCACTGCACGATCTGTGCCTCTATTTTTGAAGACAAAACCGACGCCGAGCTTATCCGGTGCCCGCGTTGCGGTAGTCTAAACGAGCGACAAAAAACTGGAGGACTTTAATTATATGGCGATGTTCATCGGCCGCAATCGAAAGGCCCGGGTGACCTACGGCTTCGACGAGATCGCGCTCGTCCCTGGGAATGTAACCATCAATCCCAACGAGATTAACATTGCCTTTACGATCCCCAATCCCAATGGGAGCCCGGTCGGGCTCGCTATTCCTATTCTGGCGAGTGCGATGGACGGCGTCGTCGATGTCCGGTTCGCCGGTGAGATGGGTAAATTAGGGGGACTAGCAGTTCTCAATCTAGAGGGCATCCAAACCAGATACAAAGAACCCGAAGAAGTGCTTCTAAAGGTCTTAGACGCGGACAAAGAACATGTGACCGCTCTGCTGCAGAAGATCTACCAGGAACCGGTTCAGGAAGAACTGATTGCTGCTCGGGTCGAAGAAATAAAGAGGTTGGGGATCCCCGCGGCGGTGAGTTCCATTCCGCAAAAAGCGGAGCGTTACGGGCACATCGCCCAGGAAGCCGGCGTCGACGTGTTTGTTGTCCAGAGTACGGTATCTACGGTGAGACATATCTCGACTGAGTATCGGTCGCTCGACCTCAAGCAGTTCTGTCGCGGCATGCGTTGCCCAGTGATCGTAGGCAACACCGTAGGCTACGACGTAACACTAGAAATTATGGAATGCGGCGTGGCTGCAGTTCTCGTCGGGGTTGGGCCAGGGGCGGCCTGCACTTCGCGCGGCGTTTTAGGGCTAGGCGTTCCGCAGGTAACGGCTACAGTCGATTGCGCCGCCGCCCGCGATCATCATTTCAAGAAGAGCGGCAAATATGTACCGATCATTACCGATGGTGGTATGAGCAAAGGAGGCGATGTCTGCAAGGCGCTCGCGTGCGGCTCTGATGCCGTAATGATAGGCAGTGCTTTCGCCAAAGCTATCGAAGCACCGGGCAAAGGATACCACTGGGGGATGGCGACTCCTCACGCCAACCTGCCGAGAGGAACTCGAATTCGCGTGGGGACAACCGGGCCCCTGAAGCAAATCTTATTTGGACCAGCAGAAGTTGATGATGGAAGTCAAAACCTCGTCGGCGCCATTACCACCTGTATGGGAAACGTGGGCGCAGCCAACTTGCGCGAATTTCAAGAAACCGAAATCATTATTGCTCCCTCAATCCGTACAGAAGGGAAGCTCTTTCAACAGGCCCAAATGGTCGGTATGGGCTCGCGAAATACTTAAAATTTTGGCACCCAAGAGAAGAGCACAGAATAACTCCCTACCGCAGATCCGATGACTAATCGACGAGTTGTAGTAACCGGTATTGGCTTAGTTACGCCGATCGGGAGCGATCTAAAAACTTTCTGGGCAAATGTGGTGAACGGCAAAAGCGGTGTACGACGCATTACTCAATTCGATTCCTCGATTTTCCCGTGCAACATCGCTGGAGAAGTACCGGATTTCGTGCCGACAAAATATCTTTCCAACCCAAAGGACGTTCGCCGCACAGATCGATTTGCGCAATTCGCACTCGCTTCAGCAAAATTGGCCTTACAGGATAGCGGGATCGATCTCGGTAAGATTGAGAAGACCCGGGTCGGCGTCCTGGTAGGAAGCGGGATCGGTGGTCTCAAATCACTCGAGGATCAGCACATAACCTTCCTGAATAAAGGACCGGGCCGTGTGTCGCCATTCATGGTTCCGATGATGATCGTCAACATGGCGAGCGGCCTCATCGCGATGGAATACGGGTTTGAAGGACCCAACTATTCGATCGTCACTGCTTGTGCCACCGGCGGTAACTCGATCGGTGAAGCTTGGCGAATGATCCGAGACAACGAAGCCGAGGTGTTTCTTGCCGGCGGCTGCGAGGCAGTAATCAACAATCTCGGAGTCGGTGGTTTCTGTGCCATGCGCGCAATGAGTACCCGCAACGATGAACCGGAGCACGCCTCTCGCCCATTTGATCGCGATCGGGACGGCTTTGTGATGGGTGAAGGAGGCGGTATTCTTATTTTGGAGGAGTACGAACACGCGAAGGCTCGAGGTGCGGAGATCTACTGTGAATTGGCCGGCTACGGTCTCACCTGCGATGCCTACCACATGACCGCACCGAAGCCGGACGGATTACCGGTTGCTCGAGCGATGAAGATTGCCGCTGAACGGGCGGCGGTGAATCCGAACGAGATAGATTATATTAACGCCCACGCGACCTCGACCCAGGTCGGTGACGTCTGCGAAACCAACGCAATCAAGTTATTCGCAGGCGACCATGCGCGAAATGGACTCCTGGTGAGCGCCACCAAGTCGATGATTGGACATCTGCTCGGTGGAGCGGGTAGCGTCGAAAGTGCCGTCTGCATTTTAACTATGAAGTATGGCGTGGTACCGCCGACCATCAATCTCGAGAATCCCGATCCGGAATGTGATCTGGACTACGTGCCAAACGTTGCTCGGGAGAAAAAGGTTAAGATCGCTCTGAATAATTCATTTGGGTTTGGCGGACACAACGCGACTCTCGCCTTTAAAGCGCTCTAGGCGCGATTCATCAGGATTTTGCGGTCGCGGAGCGACGCGCACTACCAGCACCACGCGATGAACCGTCCCGTTCTTCTACTGATTCTTACCGCCGTCCTTTGGTCGCTGGGCGGCGTGCTCATCAAATCAATCGAATGGAATCCTCTGGCGGTTTCGGGCGGTCGAAGTGCGATCGCGGTTATTGCTCTCGGAACTTTCTTCCCGGCCCTCTGGCGAAAGATCAGGTGGCAAACGCTGCCCGGAGCTCTCGCTTATACGGCGACCGTCACGATGTTTGTTTTTGCGACCAAGCTTACGACTGCCGCCAACGCGATTTTTCTACAATACACGGCTCCGATCTACATTGCATTGCTCGGGCCGTGGCTCTTGCAAGAACGGGCTACCAAACTCGACTGGATTCTGATCTCGGTCGGACTTGGAGGAATTCTGCTCTTTTTCTTTGATCAACTCAGTTTCAGAGGAACCCTTGGAGTCGTTCTAGCGCTGGCCAGCGGCGTTTCCTATGCCCTTTTGGCGATCGCCCTGCGGCGGGAGAGAGATGGTTCACCGGAAGCGGTCGTGCTTTTGGGTAACCTGCTCACCGTCATTGTCGCGGCGCCCGCCATATTCCCGCTGGAAAACTTGGACCAGAATCTCCCCTGGCTGCTGGCTCTCGGTATTATTCAGCTTACTATCCCGTATCTCACGTATTCAGCGGCGATCCGGCATGTACGCGCCCTCGACGCGGCCATTATCAGTTTTATCGAACCGGTTTTGAATCCCATATGGGTATTAATTGTCATGCATGAACACGCCTCGGTGTGGACATTAGCAGGAGGGTCGGTCGTTCTTTCGACTTCTTTGATCCGCAGCGTCTTTGCTTCTAGGGCAGGTAGAAGCTCGATCGAGCCAGCGCTCTGAGTCCTGCCGGCCATCATCTACTCTCCCTTCAAAGATCCCTTTGATTCAAAGCCCGCTTACCCAGCTGCCTCAGTGGTCAGGGTCGCTCCAACACGCGGTCTGGTTTGCCATCGACCAGGGGTTCTTCAGATTCCCCTGACTGATTCTGGATCGGACCGATTTCTTCGGTTTCGTCAATCTTCCCGTAGTCTACGGTCCACTGATGTTCCTTATTCTCGTGATAGATCTCGACGAAGCGCCAGCCCCATTGAATGTGATCGTGGTTGTAGTCGCCAGCACTTTGGATCGGAGCAGGGATAACAGTGTCTACCGCGACAATAGATACGATGATTCGAACGTCCAGTCGTTGAAAATCTTCTGCCGTCATTCCGTAGAGCGGGCTCATTTCATCCATCCGGTGGCGCAAAGTTAAAACCGCGGGAAACGCGATCAGATGATCGAAAGTCAGCTTAAGGGGGACAAAACGCCTGATCTCCTCGCCTTCTATCGTGACATCGGTTCGCACGAGAATCATATGGAAGTGAGCCTCGACCATGGCCTGGTGCCGCAAATTGGCGACGCGAATCATCAGGGTCGGCACTCCGTCGAATGGGCTGATGACCGCGCCTTTGCTGAAATGGATTCTAGCCGTGGGACGAGAAAACCGAACAAAGATCACACCAGTGATTACTGCCAACCCAAACATCCCCACCATGATCTCAAGCGTGGTGATCGCATGTCCATAGAGGGAGAGAGGGTACATGTGGCCGTAGCCAACGGTCGCCAACGTTTCAACGCTAAAAAAGAAGGCGTCGGAAAATGAGCCGGGAGCCATCTCGGCGATCGAGTTCGGTCCCAGCAGGTATAATACTGCAAACAAAAAATTGATAACGACGTAAACGCAGAAAAGGAAGGCGGCAAACTGCGACCAGCTCAGCGTCAGGATCAAATGGTAGGCATCGCGCCAATCGAATTTCTTCGCATTGAGCTTAACAAATTCAAAGTGTCCGGCCCGGACTGTGATGTGGCGCGGCTTTCTCCTCATTGTTAGATCGGATCAAAGAAGCATGCGACATTGAAACTCTTTCGGCAAGGATACATGCACGACGATTTGCTCGCCGGGAGTGCGGAATCGAGATGGGGCCGGAAACTGTTCATTGACGATTTTCGTCGAGCCGGAGAAAGTCTCCCATGCCGGAGCAGGAGCTACCGATCAAGACAGATATCGCGCTCGACCTTTCGGGGAACTTCCCTCCGGATCTTCACTCGATCGGTCAGACTCGATTGGTTTCATTGATCAGCGACCATTCCGCAGAATCCGATGTTTGGCTCGGTGAGCAGACAAACGGCGAACGTGTCGCGGTTAAGATTTATCGGTACGGCCGAATTCCGGGACTAGTCGAGGAGAGCCAGAAATGTGCCCTCAATCATCCTAATCTTGTGCCGGTGATCGAGGCCGGAGAAGTTCGCGGACGGTACTTTGAGATAAGTCCCTTTATTGCCGGAGGCACTTTGGCCGATTTCATTCTGCGGCGCGGAAGGTTATCGGAGGAGGACGTCGAAGCTATCCTTGATCAACTTTCTGATGTGATTCATTATTTGCACGGCCGGCATGTCTTGCACCGAGATATCAAGCCCACCAACATTTTCGTTATAAGGGAATCGCCTCTGCAGGTTGCGTTAGCGGATTTTGGGACGGCACGACTCGGCGCTTATCAAACGACGTTAACCGGCAGCATGGGTACAGTCGCGTATTCCTCTCCCGAGGCCGTGACCGGAATCCAATCTGAAGCCGCTGACTACTGGAGCTTAGGGACGGTATTATTGGAAACGTTGACGGGTCGACGACCGTTGGAAGGATTGGACGTCAAACAGCAACTGTATCGGGTTGCCAGTGGTAAAATAGAGATTCCAGAGGCTCTGCCTGCCCGTTGGAAGGCGCTCTTTGCGGGCCTTCTGCGAGCGGACTATACCGATCGTTGGAGAAAGAGCGAGATCGAGCGCTGGCAAAATAGTCCGGAATCGATCGCGGCCGAGCGCGAGCCAGGAAGGAATCAAGTCCCCACCATCCACGGCTCGCAATCACACAGCCCTTCCCCGTCCAAGGTCGATGAGAAAGCTGCGATTCAGCGAGAGAATAGATCGCTCCTAGTGCGCATGCCCGAAACCATCACGTTAACCGTCTCTGACCTGGCAGAGGTGGCATTCAACGGAGCTTACACGACTTTGACCCGGTATTTCTGGCTTGCGTTTGCGCTCAATTGGCACGCACACAATCCTTTCGGCACCATCTTTTTGTTGGGAGCTATTGCTGCCGCAGGCGCCGGCGTACAATTCCTGCCAGGTCGTCTCGAATCGATGAAACGAGAGGTGAGAGTAAATCGCCAACTGGCAGCGCTTTCGCACGACGACAGGCGATCCCTGCGCAGGCTTGTGCGTCGCTGGATGCGGTCGCTACGGCGCGCATCGCGCGCTGAGAGATGAATGAGAATCCGCGGTCGCTGAGCAAGCGCTCAAACTTTGACCCGCTCGATGTGGGCGCCCAAGCCGCCCAACTTTTCGTCAATCAGCTCGTAGCCGCGATCGATGTGATAGACACGATTGATCTCCGTCATTCCCTCGGCTTTGAGACCGGCTAGAACGAGCGCAGCCGAAGCACGCAAATCGCTGGCCATCACTGGCGCTCCGCTTAGTCCATCTACTCCGCATATTTTCGCGGTCGCACCATCCAACTCGATCGCTGCGCCCATCCGTTTAAGCTCAGAAATGTGCATGAATCGTTGTGGAAAAATATTTTCGGTCACGGCGCTCTCTCCTTCTGCCGTGGCTAGCAAAGCACACATTTGCGCCTGCATATCAGTCGGGAAGCCGGGATAAGGCTCGGTACGCAAATTAAGCGGCTTCAGTGTGCCATTCGGTTGAATGGTCAAAGAACCGTTGTTGCCAGAAATCTCATATCCTGACAATTCAAGCGCATTGGTAATCGCGGTGAGATGCTGGGGGTTGGCTCGAGTGATTCTTACCGCTTTCCCGGCAATCGCCCCGGCGATCAAAAACGTACCTGCTTCGATCCGGTCCGGAATCACCTCGTGTTCAGCACCATGTAATTCCGGTACCCCTTCAATCACGATTCGGGAGGTGCCGGCGCCTTCAATCTTGGCGCCCATTTTGTTGAGAAAATTTGCGAGATCGACTACTTCTGGCTCGGAAGCGGCGTCCTGAATAACCGTCACTCCGTCGGCCAAAACCGCAGCCATCATCACGTTGTCGGTACCAAGCACAGTCGAGCCAAACTTGCCCTTGAGCGAAATACTCGCACCTCGAAGCCGAGGCGCGAAAACCTTGATATCCCCCGCATGAACCCGGACGGCTGCTCCCAAAGATTCAAAACCCCGCAAGTGCAGATCGATCGGACGATCTCCGATGACGCACCCGCCAGGTAGAGAGACAGTCGCCTCCTTCTCTCTCCCTAAAAGTGGACCCAATACACAGACTGAGGCACGCATTTTTCTGACTACATCGTATGGCGCAACGGTGCTCACCTTTTCGGCCTTTACTGTCACGACGCCGCTCGCCCTCTCTACTTCAGCTCCGAGATGGTTGAGGATCTGCAACATGTAATGCACATCGCTGAGATCAGGAACCCGGTGAATAACACACGGTTCTTTTGTCAGCAGAGTCGCGGCAAGGATGGGCAATGCGGAATTTTTTGATCCGCTGATCTTAACTGTCCCAGCCAAAGCCCTGCCCCCATGCACGATGATCTTATCCATACCAAGCGGTCACGAAGCGCCGCACTCCTTGGTAATCGTTTTCCACCGAAATGTCGCGAAATTTTTGAGCTGTCAATAGATCAGCGACTCGGCCAGCTTGGTCAAAACCGACCTCTAAAATCACAAATGCGCCGTCTCGCAAAGCCTTTGGCAGTTCTCGTAAAAGCCGGCGGATGACGACTAATCCGTCCGGTCCTCCATCTAGCGCCAATTGTGGATCTCGCTTGACCTCGGGAGCCAGTTTGGGCAATTCCGCTGTCGGAATGTACGGCAAATTAGCCACCAAAAAATCAAAAGGTCCGGCAACGGAACTAAGCAAATCCGATTCAACCCATTCGATTCGACCATTCAACCCCTGGCTTTCCGCATTCTCCCGAGCAAGGTTAAGTGCCGATGGGGACACATCCGAACCGACGATCTGTAAATTTGGGCACTCAAGCGCGAAAGTGATCGCCAAGACACCCGAACCAGTGCCGACGTCCAGAAGACGAGTTCGTGAGCTTAGCTTTGCTCGGATCACTTTCAGCACAATTTCGACCAAGACTTCGGTCTCGGGCCGCGGGATTAACGCACGTGGATCCGTCCGAAAAGCTCGGCCGAAAAAATCCCAGGAGCCCAGAAGATACTGCAGTGGTTCTCCCTCGGCGCGGCGCCGTACCTTTTCACGCAATGGCGCCAATTCGTTCTCGGACAGAGTTCGATCGAACTCCAAATAGAGATCGATCCTCCGCTTGCCAAGCGCATCCGCAAGGAGATGCTCAATGTTGAGCCTGGGTGAATCAATACCCTTTCGAGCAAAAAAATCGGCTGTGTTTTGCAGTACCTGGAGAACAGTCACCGTAAGTCAAAGGAGAACAAAGGCGAAAGGATCAGACCGCTTTGGCTCAGGCGGGAACCGCTTCCAGGCCGGCTTCTTTCAACCGTTGCTCCATGTCGCTCTTTTGCAACGCCACGAGCATTTCGTCCATCTGACCCTCAATAAATAGATCGAGATTGTAAAGCGTGAGGCCGATCCGGTGGTCGGTCACACGATTTTGCGGAAAATTATAGGTCCGAATCTTCTCCTCGCGGCCCCCGGAACCAATCAGGCTCCTGCGGTGGGCAGAATACTTTTCTGCTTCCTCCTGTTCCTTCTTTTCCAGCAAACGTGAACGTAAGATAGCGAGCGCTTTTTCTTTGTTCTTCTGCTGACTCCGGCCATCCTGACAACGTACGATCGTGTGAGTAGGAATGTGTAATACCTGAACCGCCGAATCGGTTGTGTTGACCCCTTGGCCGCCGGGACCGCCAGCTCGGCAGACTTCGATTCGGATGTCTTCCGGCCGAATTTCGATATCCACTTCCTCGGCTTCAGGTAACACAGCAACGGTCGCAGTTGACGTGTGAACCCTTCCTTGGGCCTCCGTCACCGGGACGCGCTGGACTCGGTGTACTCCGCTTTCATACCGTAGTGCGCGGAAGACGTTCTCACCGCCGACTCGAAAAATCACCTCTTTGAGACCGCCCAATTCAGACGGACTGCCCTCTAACTGTTCGACCTTGTAGCCCCGAGCTTCTGCGAAGCGGCAATACATTCGGTATAGGTCGGCTGCAAACAGCGCAGCCTCGTTACCTCCTGCTCCGGCGCGAATCTCCATAATTGCGTCCCGATCCTCGTGCGGTTCGGGCGGCAGAAGAGCAAACTGCACCGTTTTACCCAGCTCTTCCGCGCGCTTTTCTAAGATTGGAATCTCGGAAGCTGCCAACTCGGCCAGATCCGGATCACTCGACGCAGAAAGTTCGCGGTTCTCCTCCAACTCTTTCTCGGCTTTTTTCAGGGCCACCCAGTCGTCGAGCAAGCGCTTGATCTGCGAATGCTCACGCATCGCTTCGCGCGCCCGCTTGGGATTCTCAAACAACGACGGAGTTGCGATCTCGGTTTCTAATTCCTGAAACCGTCGCCGTTTTTGCTCAACAAGTGGAGCGAAGTCCATAAAATCCCGCGGTCACAACGGACCAAAGGTAAAAGCGCAGTCGTTACTTATCCTTGCCTTTGGAGAGCAAGGTCTTACCGTACCGACGCGCAAATTTCTCGACTCGTCCAGCCGTGTCGACGAACTTCTGCTCTCCGGTGAAAAAGGGATGGCAAGCGGCACAGATACCGATTTTGATATCCCTGCGAGTCGATCGAGTGTGATACACCGCGCCACAAGCGCAAACGATCGTGGTCTCTTGATAATTGGGATGAATGTCTGACTTCATGTCGAAAGACATTTAGACTAACACAGAGTGTAGTTGACGCAAGTGGATCCAAGTTTCTCAACCTCCTGGCAGGCCGTCCTCGCAAAGCGCGATTCTGATGCAGCTATCTTCTCCGAAGACGGAAGGACGATTCGCACATTCGCGGATATCGAATCAGAGCGCCTGACCTGGCGGGAGAAACTGGCGTCATTCCCGCCCGGCTCAGTCCTTCTCGTGCAAGTCGGCAACGAGCCGGTATGGCCGGCGTTGTTCCTTGCTTGCCTTGATCTCAAACTGATCATGGCTCCACTAGAACCAGAAGTCACAAGTTCGGCCTTCGAGAAAATCGTACAGGTAACCCCAGCACAAGGCGTCGTTCGCCTGAGTGCGATCAATCGCCTGGATTATCCACTGATCGCCTGGAACGAGCCGCTCCCCGATTTTCTGAAGTTGACTTCTGGAACAACAGCTCTTCCGAGAGCGGTTCGATTTCGAGAGCGTCAGCTTCTGGCAGACTGCCACAACATCTGTCGAACGATAGGACTACAGGCCAATGATATCAATTTCGGAGTCATCCCGTTCGCTCATTCCTATGGATTTAATAACCTGATTACCCCGCTCTTAAATCAAGGCATCTCTCTGGTTTGTTCCAGCGACCGATTGCCACGGGCCATACGTAAAAGCTTGCGAAACTGCGCAGCGACTGTCCTGCCGGCTACCCCGGCAATCTTTCATGCGCTGAGTGCCTTGGATGGTGGTGATGCGCTCGGCTCGGTTCGCCTTTGCATTTCCGCCGGAGCTCCGCTTCCGGCAGAAACGATTAGGCAATTTCATGCTCGCTATGGCCTCCGCATTCACAGCTTCTACGGTTCTTCCGAATGCGGTGGTATCGCTTATGATCGAGAAGGAAGGCTGGATGCTCCCTCCGGGTTTGTCGGCACTCCAATGGCCGGAGTGGAAATCCGTCCTCGCGAAAATGACCGAATCGAAGTGCGTGGCCCGAATGTTGGCGACGGCTATTTCCCTGATCCTGAACCTGAGGTTCTTGACGGTATACACTTCGTTCCGGGAGACCTCGTTCGGTGGCTGGACCACGGCGCACAACTTTACGGTCGCGCGTCCGACTCCATCAATGTCGCCGGCAAGAAAGTCCACCCCTCGGTTATAGAGGAACACTTGCGTAAGCTGCCTGGGATCATTGACGCCATCGCCTTCGGTGTCCCATCTCCGAATCGGAACGAGGATCTTGTCGTGGTTGTTCTCACTCAGGGATTGACTACCCGGCAACAGCTGGAGATGCACTGCCGGGTTGGGTTGGCCGACTGGCAAGTGCCACGCGACTTCAAAATTGTTTCTTCTCTACCGGTCAATGCCCGCGGCAAGCTGAATCGCAGCGATTTGGCGCGAGAGTATTTGGCAGAAAGGCAGCGTTCAGAAGCCCGAAGCCCGAAGCTCGAAGCCAGGAGCAAGAATTCCTAGTCTGGGGACCACGAATGTCGGCCGCGGCATGGGCCGACGGACATCCTAAACCCCAGCTTCTAGCTTCTGCATTCTAGAGTTACTTCTCGATCAGCACAAAATCGCGAAATCGAAAACTGGATGGATCGACGGAAAGGTCGCTGATGGTGAACCGCCCCGGATCACCGTTTTGGAGCACGTCGAGCACGATGGTACAGTCGATCCATTGCTCAGGAATTCTGAGTGTCGTTCCCCGGGCAATCGATTCCTGGTTACCCGAATCTTTCTCAGCAACGAAATAGACGTAACCGGCCGGCGAGCTCTTCGCTCGAAACTTGAGCTCATAATGTTTAGCCGCCTGGAATTGGAAACCAGGCGCTTGCAACTCTACGCTCCAAAACTCTGGGCCTGGCTTAGCTACTGTTACGATCAGCGCCTTTTCGCCGTCATCCGGGTCATTGACGACCTCCGCCTGAGCCTGCGCCCCCTTTTCAATCTTTATTTGAAACCGGCTCAGATCAATTGCGGTGTCCGCATACATCCGGGCCGAAACCGAAAAAACGATCACCAGCAATGAAGTCCGGATATTCATAAAAGTTCTAAAGCTGACTAAAGCGATTGGTACCACTTCGTCAATGCAGGCTAGGCCAAAGCTTCCTTCTCCAGCCAAATCGCCTGTCGGCTCACTGGAAAGCGGCGGTGGCCAAATCCCGACCACCCTGCTGCGATGGCCGCAGTCCTCAGCTCGCCAAAAGAAAAGGCGCGACGCATCGATAGCCGAGCGTCAAATCTGTTCATCGGATGTCTCAGCAGCAAACTGGTGAGGAGATAAATGCCAACGACGCCGAAATCCGAACGCGCTAAGTCCGCCACTACCACCCCGCGACGGGCAAAGCTGCGGAGTCTCTGCAACAGATTCACTGCATCAGGAAATGCGAAATGATGCAGCGCCAGCGAACAAATGACGATGTCGAATGGTTCGGCCGGCATAAACCGGAGGACATCCGCTGCTTCGTAGGTAATTTCAGGATAAAGCACCGACTTAGTCTTCGCGATCGATAGCGTCGAAGGCTGGAAATCGATTGCACGAATTCTGGCGATCGACTTCTGTGCCCGTGACCAATTGGCTATGAATCTCGGAATGTCGCCCGAGCCTGTGCATAGGTCCAGCAGTGAGACCGATTCACCGGGAGCAATCCATCGATGCAGAAAGTGCCGAATCAGGTCATAACTCCCGAAACGACGATTTAGTTTCTCGATATTTTCGAGATCGAGCCGGAGATTATCCGATATCGGTTGTGGCCGATCCATGATCTCAGTGAGTGAAGGATCAAATTTCCGGTGAGGCTGAAGAAAGTTCGTCACTGCGTGGCACGAAAAACGCAACCAAAAGGCAAAACTGCTCTCTTTCAACGTAAACCAAATCTATAATTTAGTGCGCTGTAGCGATGGGGAGGGCTGATTTTCTGGAAAAGGGAACAATGGCGTATGCAAAGTCTTTGGAACTCTGCTGAAAGCGAACGGTGGAATTCAAGCGAACTCGAGCAGCGAATTTATTCCGCCCGGTTGTTGGGTACGGAACCCGATCTTGGTTGCATGGTCGGAGGGGCGGCTTCGGTCAAAACGATAGTGAAAAATCATTTCGGAGAACTGGCCGAGCTCATGTACCTCCACGCAGCTGGGACCGATCTCGCAAGCATCGAACTCGCCCAATTTATTCCATTGCGTCGGGATCATCTGCTTCGGCTGCTCAGGCTGCCCGGACTCTCGGACCGTGAACTGGAGCAACAGATCCGCTTGGCATCGAATCAACCAGGTTCAGCAGCGACGCTCAACGCATTGCTTCATGCGGTGATTCCAGCGAAATACGTAGACCAAGTCAGCGCGGACGCGATTTTGAGCCTCACCAATACGCCTCGAGCCGCCGAACTGATCCAATCTGTCTTCGGGCCGAGGATTCTTCTGGTTCCTTATTTTCAGTCCAATTTCGACTTGGCAAAAGCAGTTGCCGAAGCACTAGAAAACCGAAACAGCGAAAAACCAACCGCCTTAGTTTTGGCCAAGCGAGGTCTATGTACTTTTGGCCAGACTGCCAAAGAATCGTATCGGCGAATGCTAGATTTGGTGAGCGCAGCGGAGGAGAGAATTCAAAAATCGCTCAGCCCAGTACGTGTCAACAGAACCCCAAATTCTGGTGGTTCAGTCGCGCGTATTGAATTAGCGCAGCTGAGGCGTCGAGTTTCGGAGCTGACCGGTAGACCAATGATCCTGTCAACTCATCAGAATGAGTTCCTTTCAGAACTCATGGCTCGTCCGGACGCGGTCATGTTGCTAAACCGCGGATCGCCGACACCGGAGCATCTTCGTTATCTAAAACGATCCCCCTTGGTCGGACGCGATGTTCAAGCTTTCGCAAGGCGGTACCGAGACTACTTCCTCCAGCAAGCTGAAAATATCGAGGCTCTTCCCGACCTGGCCCCACGAATCATCATAGATCCGGCGCTTGGCCTCGTGACGGTCGCAGACAAACCGGAAGAAGCCGATCTGGTAGCCGCAATTTTCCGGCACACAACTAAAGTCATTCTGCAGGCAGAACAGTTGGGCGGTTGGCAACCCATCTCAGAGTTCGATCTGTCGCGATCTGGATTCGCGGAAGTCATCGAGACTGATGCGGAGAGAAAATCTGAATTCGTCGGAGAAATCGCTCTGATTACCGGAGCAGCATCGGGAATTGGTCGCGCGACGGTTAAGGCATTCTTGGCGAGAGGAGCAGCAGTCGCCGGTTTGGACTTGAACCCCGCTATTTCAGCTTTGGCCGATGTCCCCGCTTTTCTTGGCCTTCCCTCGGACATCACCAATGAGAAGGAGTTAACCCAAGCACTGAACCGGACGGTGCAGCGTTTCGGTGGAATCGATATTTTAGTTCTCAATACAGGATTCCTTCCTTCCGCCAGAAGGATCGTTGATCTGGAACTGGGTGCATGGCAGCACGCGATGCGAGTTAATCTGGACGCGAACTTTAACTTGCTGCGTAGCTGCTACCCTTATCTTCATGAATCTCCGCGTGGGGGTCGGATCGTAGTAGTTTCGCCCCAAAACCTTGCACCCGCAGGGAAAGGAGCCGCCGCCTATGCTGCCGCGAAAGCGGCCCTTACCCAGCTAGTAAGATCTGCCGCCGCCGAATGGGGTACCTCTCGAATCCGCGTGCAGATCGTGCACCCCGACGGCGTTTTTGATACCGGGATCTGGACGCCGGAAGTTCTTTCGCAACGCGCCAAAGGCCGGGGTATGACGGTCGACGAGTACCGCCGGGATAATTTTCTTCGAACTGAAATCAGCAGCCACGATGTAGCCGAACTTGTAGCAACGGTCTGCGGTTCCGCATTTTCAAAGACGACCGGAGCGCAAATCGCGATCGACGGCGGAACCGGGTGGTGAGGGTATTCAAAAGGGCTGATGATGCGAGGTCACCTGATCCTTCTGGCCCGGCCAACGTAACAGTGATTGGTAGGTGGTGATCGGTGAATGTCCAGACGGTGGTGCGGTCAGGACATCGGTAACCAGACGGTAAACGACGATGTTTATTGCTTGCCACATTGATAGAGATAAGTTACAACTATAATTATACGTGTTGTATATTTTGCCTGAACCAATATTCTGACCCGATGAAAGATCCGCCGCCAAGAACCTCCCACCCCGTCCATGGTTTGATTCCGGCACACGGCGGTTATCGAAAACTCAAGAGCTTCCAGGTAGCCCAGCTCTGCTTCGATTTGACGGTGCGTTTCTGCGATCGATACGTTGACAAGCGCGACCGCACCCACGATCAGATGGTTCAAGCCGCACGGAGCGGCAAGCAAAACATCGCCGAGGGTAGCAAGGCCAGCGGTACCTCGAAAAAGACGGAGCTAAAGTTGACTAACGTGGCGCGCGCGAGCCTCGAAGAACTCCGGCTCGATTATGAAGATTACTTGCGCAAGCGTGGACTGGAGCAGTGGAGTCGCCAGGACTCGCGCCGAGACGAACTGATTGCGAAACGTTGCGCCACAGCCGAAGAAGTAGCCGATTGGGTTCGGGAACTGCATGGACGTCATGGACAAAATGGACATTGTGGACCGTCCACCAAGTCCACCAAGTCCACCAAGTCCACCAGGTCCACCAGGTCCACCAGGTCCACCAGGTCCACCTATCGAGAACTCGCTGCAAATGCAGCACTAGTGCTCATTGCCGTAGCATGCAGTCTTCTGGACCGGCAGATCGCCTCGTTGGCGGCCGCTTTTGTTGAAAATGGCGGTTTCACGGAGCGGCTATACCGCGTTCGGTCCCACAGGAGAGGACATGGCTCGCCTCGGTAACGCCGACGAAATCGGACAGGTTCGCCCGCGGCTACGAGCTATCTCCGCAACGCCAGATAAGCCAACATTCGCCCGGTCCGACCTTTTTCCATCCGGTAAGAGTAGAATCGAGTGAGATCGCATCCGGTATTTTCTCCGTTATCGTGAATCTCGTTTACGCTCTCGGCCCGTAACTGCGCCTTGATCGACTGGACAAAATCGACTTCGTAGTACGGCGGTCGAATGCAGGGACTCAGCACGGCAATCAGATCCTTGGGCTCAGATTGAAAATCGGTCCGCAATTTTCGAACTGCTAGGCCAATGATATTTTGTTCGGTCCCTTTTTTGCCCGAATGCACGAGCCCAATGACTCGTCGAATTGGATCCACTAAAAAGATCGCGCAGCAATCTGCGACACAAATCCCGAGGACAATTTTGGGATCCGCAGTGATCAACCCATCGACCTCCTTGGTCTTTGCCGCCGATCCGGCATCTATCGTGGCTACGCCATTGCCGTGAATCTGTTGGGCCAATCTGAGCGATCGAGGACTAATCTTCGCTAACTGCTCGCGATGGTAATGCTCCAACCGCTGCAACGCGGATTCCCGATTGGTCTGCACATCCAAACCGGGAATCCGAAGAATAAATCCGTGTTCAACGACCCCGGTCTCAGATAACGCCGGAAAGAGCTGAACTGGGACCGTGTCATTCAATCCCATCCGTCCTTAATCGTTCGAGAAGTCGATTTTCCCCTGCGGAGGACTCAGAGATTCTTTCTTTGCCTTGCTGGTAGAGGGTTTATCCGGATCCAACGGGGAGTCGTAGCGAGACCGAAGCGCTTTATTAGCTTCCCAGTTGGTTAAGGTATCAGGCCGTTTATCCGGACTGTCAAACATATCATTGTATCTAGTCTCAGTGCCAATTGCGAACTGGTATTGGGCCACGCCAGCAATGTAGTTGAACTGGGCCTGGACAAGATTGGAACGCGCGGTGGTCAAATTCGTTTGGGAAGTCAGCACATCCAATTGTGTACCGGTACCAGCGGCTAGACGCTCGTTAGACAAGCGCAGTGCCTCTTGGGAGACTTGAACTGCTTTTTCTGTTGCCACAATCGTCTCTTGCGCCTGCCGAAGATTATCAACAGCTGTCGATACATCGAGCTCGACCTGTCGAGTCGAATCATCGAGGGTCACTTTGTTTTCTTCCAAAGAGGCGCGGTTAGACTTCAAATTTCCGTAAGTCGAGCCGCCGTCAAAGATATTCCAGGACCCGGTGAATCCAAAAAACCATCCTTCCAGGGTATTATCCAATTGGCTACTTCGAGGATTATTCGTCTGCCTAAGCCCGATATTCGCTGAAATCGTTGGCTTCCAACCAGAGGCGGCAACGGTGATCTGCTCGACACTGGAAAGTACGTTTGATCTTTGGGCCTTGAGAAATGGACGATTTGCTCGCGCAGTAATCAACGCGCTAGACAAATCGTATGTGATCGGTGTGTAAGTGAGTCGGCCCGCTACCGGCAAAGGATCATCGGTCGAGTACTGGCGACCGGCCGGAATACCAAGTGTTTTCGCCAGTTGGACCTGCGCGATTCGATAATTGTTTTGAGCCGTAATCAGCTGCGGGATTTGATTCTGCAGCTGCGATTGTGCCTGGAGCACGTTGAATTGGGGAACAGTTCCAGCGTCAAACCGGCTCGTCTGGTCTTCCAATTGGCTCTGGAGCAGGTTGACTGACTCTTCCTGGACCTGAATCAGTGCTTTATCGAGCAGGATTTGATAAAATTGCGTCCGCACGGTTTCCACCGTCGAATCGATGGTATCTCGCAAAGTGTAATATGCCGCATCCTCATTGATCCGGGCCGCTCTCCTCGACGCAATAGTGGCTCCGCCGTCGTAGAGCAATTGAGTGACTTGGATTTGCACCGTCCAACTCTCGGTGGTCTGTCGTTGGCTGGAGAGGAGTGAGCTGAGAGGAATAGCACCACCTTGCGAAGTAAGCAAATCGAGGTTTGTACTTCTCCCACCAGTCGAATTCGACACCAGTCCCGGATCTTCCTGCGTGTAACTAACGCTGCCGGTCACCTGCGGAAACAATCTCGCCTGCGCTTGGTAGACGAGTCCTTTGTTACGCTTAAGTTCCTGAACCTGCCGCAGAATATTTGGGTTCTCTTTGATCGCTATCTGAACCGCCTCATCGAGCGTTAGAGAGTGACTGCGATAGGTGCCGTTTGACTCGCCGGCCAAAAGCGAAGCAGTGCATCCGGCCAATATGGTTAAGGCGAATAAAGAGATTCTCATTCTTTGTTTACGGTTGTATCGCAAAACCGCGTAATTTTCCGATAGACTTCAAGCCAGGTTCTTCCTTGTTCCGCGGTAAGATGTTCTTTCAACAGAAGTGTGATCGTGTCCACCATGTCTTGTCGGATTCGTGCCACCAGGTTCGATCCTTTCCGCGTGATTCGTACCATTACTTTGCGCCGGTCGTCCACTGCATGTGCACGATTTACATATCCGAGCCGCTCTAATCGATCGACCAGGCCGGTGGCTGCAGCGGTCGTATGCCCCATTTTTGCTGCTATCTCGGACATGCTGATCACCTCCTTGTGCTCCAGGTAGGTCAGCAGGAAATACTGAGGGAAAGAGACGCTACCGCGGCTCAACTCCGCCGAAAGATTTGCAAGAAAACAACGCTGCAATTTCATCAAAATCTGAGCCAACTCTTCCGCCTGCGCGTGTATTTCAGTCTCTTCCCTCGGCTCAGTAACAATCATAGCAAGATAGAAATTTAACGAGGTTAACTTAATGCCTGGGCATTAAAGCACAGGGGGTGACATTTGCAAATCAAGCACCACGGCCGAGGAGCTACAATTTACCGCTTCAAGCTCGGACGGTAAAATGGTGAAACGCTTCGTGGTTTTCCATTTGCGTTGCGTAATTTTTTGGGTGACGGAAGAATTCCCAACGGCCGCAAGACCGGTGTCATCCAAATTTCTTATGTCATATCAAACTGTGCAGCCTCCTGCCGGCGGAAAAGTCACGATTGAGAACGGTACGATTCACTGTCCGGACAATCCGGTCATCCCTTTCATCCGTGGTGATGGGACCGGCAGCGACATTTGGGCTGCCAGCGAGCGGGTCTTTAACGCGGCGGTTGAGACGGCCTATAGAGGCCGAAGACGCATTTCCTGGTTCGAGGTTTTCGCCGGAGAGACTGCGAAACAGAAGTTCGACACCTGGCTGCCGGACGATACCGTTCAGGCGTTCAAAGAGTTTTTGGTCGGAATCAAAGGTCCATTGACCACCCCGGTTGGCGGCGGCATCCGATCACTCAATGTCGCGCTGCGACAATTACTCGACCTCTATGTTTGCCTTCGGCCCGTGCAATGGTTTCATGGAGTCCCTTCTCCAGTTCGCCACCCGGAGAAGGTAAACATGGTGATCTTTCGAGAAAACACCGAAGACATTTACGCTGGGATTGAATTTCGAGCTGGTTCACCCGAGGCGCAGAAGTTTCTCAGCATCCTGGAGAAAGAATTTCCTAAGGAATTCGCCAAAGTCCGATTTGGGACCGAGAAAGCGATAAAGGGATTCCTCAGTTTTGAGCCGGGATTGGGCCGGACTGAATTGGAAGTTGGTATCGGTATCAAGCCGGTAAGCCGGCTCGGTTCGAACCGTTTGGTCGCGGCCGCGATCCGCTACGCGATCGAAACAAAGAGAAAATCGGTGACCCTGGTTCACAAAGGGAACATCATGAAATTTACCGAAGGTGCATTTCGCGATTGGGGTTATGAACTGGCCGACACGCAGTTTAAGGATCAGACCTACTCCTGGGCCCGCTGGGAAAAAACCAAAGCCGCCTTCGGCGAAAAAGCCGCTAACGATGAAATGAAAGCCGCGCAGTCCGAAGGTAAAATCATCGTAAACGACGCGATTGCCGATATCACGCTACAGCAGGTTTTGACGCGGCCAGACGATTTCGACGTTATTGCTACCCTTAACCTCAACGGCGACTACCTGTCCGACGCGTTGGCAGCCCAGGTCGGAGGGATTGGTATCGCTCCGGGTGGAAATATTAATTATCATAGCGGACATGCGATTTTCGAGGCTACGCACGGCACTGCTCCGAAATACGCAAATCTTGATCGGGTCAATCCTGGCTCGGTGGTGCTTTCCGGTGAGATGATGTTGCGTCACCTTGGCTGGACAGAAGCGGCGGACCTCATTATTCGGGGCATCAATGGAGCAATTGCCAGCAAACGCGTCACATACGATTTTGCTCGTCTGATGGAAGGAGCAACCGAAATCAAGTGTTCCGAGTTCGGCGACAACATCATTGCGCACATGTGAGGCGAGAAGCCGGAAGCCGGCTTCTTCATCACGTGGCGATTTCGATCTCGCTATCTTCGTCTTTCTCGACCTTATCGAAAAACAGATTTCGGCGGCGTTCCCAGACATAGCGCTGCATCAACACTTTGACCGTGGCAGTGAGCGGAATAGCTAGCACCGCACCCACTAATCCGCCGAAAACCAGGGTCCAGAAAAAAACGGAGAAAATCACCGTAATCGGGTGAAGGCCAACGGAATTACCAACAACGCGGGGCGCTACGACCATCCCGTCAATCTGCGAGACAATCACGAAGACCATAGTAACCCAAAATGGGTGGGCAAAGTCATTGAACTGTACGAAAGCAATGATCATTGCGGGAACGTAACAGACAACGTAACCGACGTAGGGAATGATCCCGATGAAGGCTAAGAAAATCCCGATCAAAAATCCGAACTGGAGCCCGACGATCGACAAACCGGTGGCAACCAGGGTGCCATCGATCAGGCTAACCACCAATTGACCTCGGAAGAAAGCAATCAGATAGCCGTTTATCTCGGTAAGAACAGTGACGACTTCGTCTTTGAACTCCGAGTTCCGGATCGGCAGAAAATTACTCCAAGACGAGGCAATGCGCGGACTCTCTTTGAGAAAGAAAAAGAGATAAATCGGCACGATAAAAAGGCCGAAGAGATAGCCGAAAACGCCGAATACTCCGGTCAAACTGGTCTGGATGAATGTCCAGGTCTGCTGAGCAAGTGCGGGCAGCTGATCCCTTAGGTACTGCAGCGACTGCTGGATGTAAGGATTGTCTCGGTAACGTTCAAAAGCACTACTGGGAATGGGGCTCACCGTTGCGTTGGGGGGCGAAATGGCACCAGGAGCGACGCCGGGCGTTGGGTTTGCGTCCGGTTGCCGGGGTCCTATCTGCGGTAGTTTAGTCAGGCTGTGTTCCAGATAATCATCGAATAAGCCCCAGCTTCTCTCCAAATAACCCGGCAGGGCAGTGAAAAACTTCTGACTCTCATAGGAGACCGATGGACCAATACCGATAAATAAGAGGCTTCCGCCCGACACGAAAACGGCAAAGACGATCACCACCGCGATAAGCCGAGGTAAACCACGCCGTGCCAGCCAGCTGACCAGCGGCTCGAGCAAATAGGCGAGTACCCCGGCAATCGCAAACGGGACTAAAAGAGGCTGCAAAAAGAGCACAATGCGGGTCGCGGCCAAGACGGCTAAGAAAATAACCGCCACGATCACTACGAGAGAGACGCAAGTGATCGCACTCCAAAGGGTTTTCTTCTGCCAGGGAGTCGGATACAAAACTAGTTCAAAATGCGGAATTTTCGGTGCGGTTTCAACCCAATTTCAATCGCTGACCAGCGATTACATGGCACCGGGTGTAAGCCTTTGGCGTTTCCGCCGATAGCGACCGCGGTTTCTGACAAGCTGAGTCAATCCCTTCGTTGGTTATCTCGAGTGCCTGGTAAAAGAAGAAGCCCCGACGGGGCGATGTTCCCGAGGTGGGAGATCAACCTGGGCGGTCTTGTCTTGGGTTGACGCGTATCGACAGCGCCGGACCGCTACCGAAAGACAACGGGTGTTTGCGTTTTCTTCGAGAAGCCTTTTGTTGCATCCTAGCAAAAGACCTTTATGACGATTTCTACAGAAGCGCTAACGGAAGAGGTGAAGACTGCGGGAACGTGGGTTAGCGCCGTCCAGAACGAAATTTCACGGGTCGTCGTCGGCCAAAAATATTTGGTTGATCGTCTCTTGATTGGTTTGTTGGCCAATGGACACGTCTTACTGGAAGGTGTTCCTGGGTTGGCGAAAACCCTCACGATTCGGACTTTGGCCGGTTGTATCCAGACTGGATTCCGACGACTTCAATTTACACCTGATCTTCTACCGGCCGACATCGTTGGAACGCTGATCTACAATCCTCGTGACGGCGACTTTCGGCCGAAATTAGGACCCATTTTTTCTAACCTCATCTTGGCAGACGAAATCAATCGCGCGCCAGCCAAGGTACAGAGCGCTTTATTGGAAGCAATGCAGGAGAGACAGGTGACCATCGGCGAGCAGTCCTATCGCTTGCCAGATCCATTTCTTGTTCTGGCCACGCAGAATCCTCTCGAACAAGAAGGCACCTATCAGTTACCAGAAGCGCAACTGGATCGGTTCATGCTGAAATTGAACGTGGACTATCCCAGCAAGACGGAAGAACGCCAGATCTTGGATCTGATGGGCACATCCGCGCCCAATTTTTCGGTACAGGGGGTTGCCAGTCCAGAAATGATTGTTCGCTCTCGCGACATTGTGAACCGAGTTTTTATCGATGATCGAGTAAAGGACTACATCGTCGATCTGATCTGGGCGACGCGCCGTCCCGGAGATTACCAACTGGGAATGGATGGACTGGTACGTTACGGGGCTTCGCCGCGAGCCACTATTTATTTGACGCTGGCGGCCCGTGCCCACGCGTTCATTGAAGGACGGGGATATGTCACACCACACGATGTAAAGTCCGTAGGGCCGGACGTTCTTCGCCACCGAATCATTGTTAGCTATGAGGCCGAGGCGGAAGAGGTGACGAGCGACACAATTGTGCAGCGCATCTTCGCCGGCTTACCGGTGCCCTGATGCGCTCGACCAAAGATATTATTAAGAAGATCCGACGGTTGGAATTAACCACTCGGCGGATGGTAGAAACCGCTTTCGCGGGACAATATCATAGTGTCTTCAGAGGGCGAGGGATGAATTTCGATGATTTTCGCCCTTATCAAGTCGGTGATGAAATCCGGACAATCGATTGGAACGTCACCGCTCGAATGGGGGAAGCGTTTGTACGAAAATATGTGGAGGAACGCGAGCTTACCGTCTTGTTGCTCGTTGATGTCAGCGCTTCCGGAGGTTTCGGTAGCGTCTCGGAAAGCAAACGCGAAGTGGCAGCCGAGGTGGCTTCACTCCTGGCTTTTTGTGCGATCCGCAATAACGACAAGGTTGGTCTGTTGCTCTTTACCGACCAGACCGAGCTTTACATACCGCCAAAGAGAGGACGAACCCATACCCTCCGACTTATCCGCGAGATCTTATTTTTTGAACCCAAGGGGCGCGGCACCGATCTGGCGCAGCCGCTGGAATTCATCAATCGCGTTACCACCCGGCGGGCCGTGATCTTTCTGTTATCCGATTTTCAGGCGAACGGTTTTGAGCGACCGCTTTCGATCTGCGCACGAAAACACGATCTAATTGCCGTTCCGATCGAAGACCCCGGAGACTGGCAAGTGCCTCCGGTCGGAATTGTAGAAGTACAGGATCCAGAGACTGGCATGAGATCAGAAATTGATTTCTCGAATGCCGCTACCCGTCGCGAGTTTGCCCGCTTAGCGGAGGAGCAGCGAAAGAATCGAGACGCAATCTTCTTGCAAGCAAAAGCCGGAATCATCCCGCTGAGGACAGATCAGGACTATTTTCCCGTGCTGCGGAACTTTTTTGTCCGGCGGCAGCGGCTACTCAGGATCAGATGATGACTCAATTCATTTTCCTCGGTCTAACTGAAATCAGCCAGGACATCGAGGATATCCGGCCGCCGATAGCTCAATCTCCAGTATGGGGCTTTGTCGGAATCCTGACTGCCTTGCTGGTAGTTGCTTTGCTGGCCTACGCTTTTTGGCCGAATCGAAGAAAAGTCATTCTGCCCCCCACTCTGCCTAAGGAGTGGGCGCGCTCCGAATTAACCAGATTAGATGGCGAAATCGCAACGCTAGACCCGCACGAAGCGGCTTTTCAAATTTCGCGTATTCTGCGGAGCTTTCTCGAGCGTCAATACGGGTTGCGAGCATGCCGGCAATCGACCGAAGAATTTTTGATGAGCACCGCACAGCAGAGGTTGTTCGATCCAGTGCAGAGAGAGCGCCTGCAAGAGTTTTTTGAGAGTTGCGATCAGCTGAAATTTACGCGAGCAACAAGTGTAACCGCACCGAATAGCTTACTGCGTCAGGCGACCACCTGGATCGACGAAACCGTTTGACCATGCACTTTCGATTTGAGCAAAGCTGGTTCTTGTTGCTTCTCCTGGCACTGCCTCTGATTTGGTTCTGCCAGCGGCGAATGAAATCGCCGAGCCTCCAGTTTGCGCCGGCCCGCGTTTTTCAAAATGGGCTTAAATCGGCGGGATTGAATCGAGCTCTCGTCCAAAAGACACTTTTTTATAGCGCTATTGCCAGCCTCATCTTTGGTTTGGCCCGTCCGCAGTTCGGAACTACCAGCTCCCAGATTCACGCCAGCGGCATAGATGTCATGCTCTTGCTGGACGTGTCTCGTTCGATGTTATCGGAAGATTTTACGATCGGGGGAGAGCGGGCCAGTCGAATCGATGTGGTAAAACAAGTAACTGAACGGTTCATTGAAGGTCGCCCGAACGATCGAATCGGAGTTATCGCGTTTGCTGGACGTCCGTTTCTCGTCAGTCCGCTTACTCTGGATCACACCTGGCTGCTTTCGAATCTCAGCCGATTGCAGATTGGCCTCACCGAGGATGGCACGGCAATCGGATCCGCACTGGTGAGCGCTGCTAACCGACTGCGAGATCGCAAAGCCAAGAGCCGAGTCATCGTTTTGTTGACCGATGGTGACAACAACGCCGGCTCCGTCCCTCCATACACTGCCGCAGAGGCAGCCGCTGCGGTCGGAATCAGAATTTACACGATTGGTACTGGAACAAATGGATTGGTGCCCTTTCCGGAAACTGATCGCTTTGGAAACAAATTCTATACCGAGGAATACATGCCGTTTCAGGAGGACACCTGCAGAAGGATTGCAGAAATTGGCCATGGTCAATTCTTCCGCGCGACTGATACCCGAGGTATGGAAGCGATTTTCAGCGCGATCAATCGTTTGGAGAAGACCGAAATGGATGTTCGCCAGATTCAGCATTATCAGGACTACTTTTTCTGGTTGGTCGGAGCGGGAGTCGTTCTGCTGGGAGTCGGCACTATTTTGGGAGAAACTGTTTGGAGGAGCGCACCGTGAGTTTTGGGCAGCCGTTTGCGTTGCTGCTTCTTGTCCTGGTACCAGTAGCGGCTATTCTGATGGGCCGAGGCGATCGGCTCGTGCGCCAACGCCTCGAACGAATTGTTGCTTTCAGGTTGTTACCCTCTTTGACTGACACGGTTGATCACCGTCTCCGGCTCTGGCGGCGCGTCCTTTTCCTTATCGCTTTGGCTTGTTTTGTGTTCGCGCTCGCCCAGCCGCAATGGGGCGAGGTTCAGGAAACTCAAAATTTTCGAGGACGCGATATCCTCCTGGCGATCGACACTTCGAAAAGCATGCTCAGTAGCGATCTACCGCCTAGTCGGCTGGCCCGCGCCAAATTGGCGGCCGAAGATTTGATTGCATCAATGCCGGGCGATCGATTTGGGCTGCTGGCATTTGCTGGCGAAGCCCAGGTTGAAGCTCCACTCACGATTGATTACGACACAGTGATCGGCACTCTCAACGAGCTCAATACCAACACGGTGGCCCGCGGTGGCACTGATATTGCCGCCGCCCTCCGGGCCGGTGAACTAATCCTTGGCCGCAACAGCGAGAGCTACAAAGCTTTGGTTCTGTTCACGGATGGTGAGGAACTCGACGAAGATGGTGTCGCCGAAGCTGAACGGGCCGCCAAAAACGGAATTCGAATTTTCACCCTCGGCATCGGTTCTCCGGACGGAGCGACGATTCCGTTGCCAAATGGCCAACTGCTCCGTGAGAGTAGCGGAAAGGTCGTGAGAACCAAACTGGATGAGGCTCGCCTGAAAGGCATCGCACAAGCGACCGGTGGCTTTTATCTCCGACTGCAACCGGACACAGTTTTGCGTCTGGTTCGCGACGGCATCAATCGTCTGGGTGAGTCTAGATTTGGCCAACGCACTTTCCGCACCCCGATCGAACGCTATCGCTGGCCGCTTGCCTTTGGGTTGCTCTTGCTGGTGATTTCTTCGATTCTTAGCGAACGTCAGCGATTTCAAAAGGCGGCGGTCGCATCATTGTTCATTTTCGCATTCAGCACCGGCACATTGGCCAAGGCATCAAGCGCTTTCGAACTGTATCAACAAGGAGATTACAATGAGGCTCTGCGGCAGTGGCGACAGGAGTTGGATCGCTCGCCACACGATCCGATACTAAATTTCAATGCCGGCACTGCCGCCTACCGGATGGGAAAATACGACCAAGCCTTCGAAAATTTTTCTGAGGTCTTGCAAAGTCCTAATGCGAGTCTGCGCGAGAAGGCCTACTACAATGGTGGAAACGCTCTTTTTAAAGAGGGCGATTGGCAGGAAGATATTGAGCGGCAGCTGACCAGTTACCAAGACGCGGAATACTCGTATGAACAAGCGCTGGCGATCGATCCAAATGACGAGGCGGCAAAAAAGAATCTAGCACTGGTGAAACGTCGGATCGAAGAACTGAAAAAACGAAAGCAACAGCAAGGAGGAGCGCGCAGTTCGAGCGGGAAACAACAATCGAAGGGCTCTCCGTCCGGACAGGGCCAATCTCAAGGAAATAGCGGCCAGCAATCAAACCAAGGGTCTGATCCTTCTCAGGATCGGTCCAGAAACGGCCAAACGCCTCCGCCGGATGCAGGTTCCGGCCCGGAAAAGAAGAAGGAAGGAGATTTACGTGCAATCGAACCGAACGACTCGACCAAAGAGAAGCCGGAGAGCGAGATGCCGAGTGGGCAAAAGATGACTCCGGAGGAAGCGAACGGATTGCTCGATTCGTTCCGGGACGACGAGGACCACGTTGATCTGTCTCGCCGCAAAAAAACTGATCGACCAGTACTCAAGGATTGGTGAGATGAAGTTGGCTCTTCTTTTCCTGCTTTGCGTCGTCGCGCGGACCGATCCGGGTGAATTAAAGGTCCAAGCTACTTTGTCCAGCGACCATACTACCGTCGCCCAACCGGTTCAGCTGCAAGTAGAAGTCCGAAACGTCAGAATGGCAGAGCCTCCAAATATTTCGGCCGATGGCCTTTCAATTCGATTTGCCAGCCAATCGACGCGAATGCAGACGTTGAATGGCGACACCACGTTCAGTGTGAATTTCACGTACGTGATCACTCCGCAACGGGAGGGTACATTTTCGATTCCGCCGGTGAAACTGAATCTCAACGGCCGGGAAATTCAAAGTGCGCCTTTAACGCTAACCGTCCTTAAAGAGGAACCGAATAAACCGGCCGAACCGAACAAGTCATATTTTGGTGAGTTGGTTGTTCCAAAAGATTCCGCTTACGTCGGCGAAGCGGTTCCGGTGGAACTTCGATATTATTTTGACCGTCGAATCTGGTATCAGCCGTACCCGCAGGGACAGCTTCCGATCATAGACGGAGATGGGTTTGTCACGGCTAAGTACCCGGATCCGGCCGAGAAAGAGGTCCAGATGAATGGCCGCTGGTATCGAGTACTTATTTACAAGACCGCCATAACCGGAGTCCGCGCCGGACAACTCGATCTTCGCTCAGCCACGCAAGAATTTCTGTTACATGTTCCGGTACTACGAAACACTCCGCCCGGTTTTGATGATGACTTCGATCAGTCACCATTCAGTAATGGCTTCAGCGGATACGAACGGAAAGAAGCGTCGATCGCGACCAACGGCGCGACGATTCAAATCAAGGCTTTGCCCACCGACGGTCGTCCAGCGAACTTCAACGGAGCGGTCGGAGCATTTACGATGACAGGATCGATTCAACCGACTCACGCCGGCGTTGGCGATCCTCTCGATCTGCGGATCCAGATTTCCGGAAACGGCAACTTCGATCGGGTTCAGGGACCGGTCCTGGCTGCGACTCCCGTTTGGCGCGTACATCAGGTAACTTCCGAAATTGAGGCGCAGGACGACATCGGCTTAATCGCAGTAAAGACTTTCCATTATCCGATCGTGGCCAGTGCACCGGTTCACGAGACTCCGGCGGCAAGTTTCTCCTATTTTGATCCGGAGCAGGAGAAGTATGTGACGTTGGATCTTGCTCCCAAAGAAGTCAATCTGGAGGGTCAGCAACTATCGCAGCCAAGTCCACAGCAAACCCCAAACCTTTCCCAATCGACAAGCCCTTCCCGGAACCCAAATTCGGGTGTGACCGACCTCGTGGCCAAAGGCGAAACCAGGGGCTCATTTGAGCCGGTCACCCGAGAGCCCGGTTTTTGGCTAATCCAACTCATCCCAGCCGTGATCGTGCTCGGTTTAGCTATCAACTATTGGGGAAAACGGTGGTTTCAAGAGCGGGCACCGCTTCGAACGTTCTTAGCCGATCGACGCGCCCAGCGGCGAAAACTCGACTCTCCCAAGGCCGAAGTCGCACTCTCCGCGGCCGTCCGGCTCATTCAGCTTGATCAACTGGTCCGCGCCAAGGGGGCACTTCGCCACATCACGGCGGAAGACGCACTGCAACAAAAGCAGGTACCGGAGGATCTCCGAAATGGTTTGAATCGAGTGATCGAGAAACGGGCGAACTGTGTGTACGCTAACCAGGCGTACACACTTTCTTCGACTGAGCGCACGGAAATCAAAGAATTGATCGACGCATGGGAAAAGGCGTCATAAAACGCGCATTGATTGCGGCCAGCGCCTGGACTTTAGTCGCGTACTCGTTTAGCGGAGGCGCCGAATTGCTCACGCTGGAGAAAGGGAATCAGGCCTACCGCGAAGGAAAGTACGAGGAAGCGAGAGCCAACTATTTGCAGCTGATCTCCACCGGCGCAGCGGCTCCGGCGCTTTTTTATAATCTGGGCAATATCTGGCTAAAGGATGGAGAGCAAGGGCGAGCGATCCTTAATTTCCGCCGTTCACTAGTCTTGGATCCGAACTTTACTCCCGCTCAACGGAATCTCGACTCCGTCCTTCGTTCGATTGGCAACCCCGAAGCGCATCCTTTTTATCAATGGTTAAGGCTGCGTTCCGATTTTTGGTTCGCCTTAACTGCTATCCTTTTTTGGCTCACCGCAATCGCGGCATTGTTGTGGAGAGCCAGTCAGCGCCTTCGTACTACCGGCAAAATCGCGTTGCTAGTTTTTGCCCCAATTTTCGCTTTAAGTCTGGCAGTGACTCTTTGGGTCAGAGACGGAATGAAAGATCCGAATCTTGCGGTAGTCGTCGATCAAAGTTCGGATGTTCGACTCGGCCCGGCGGCTAGTTCGCGCATAGTGGTGACACTGGGTGCCGGCCAGGAACTGAAGCTATTAACGGAACGGGGTGACTGGACCTTTTGCCATTTAGATAATGGCTTGAGTGGCTGGATTCATACTCAGAGCATCGAGCGCATCACACCCAAATGAAGATCCTCCTTCCATTTTACTTCGTTATTTTCCTGTCGGTGAGTTGGGCACTGGAGACGCCGCCGTGGGCCGATTCCGTAACGACCGGCAAAGGTCCTGGGAATTTTCCGTTCCCATCCAACGCCCGTCTCACCTATCGTTTTGGATGGAGCGGCATTACTGCGGCACAAGCTGACGTACACTTGACGCGGGAGGGCGATATGGTGAAAACCAAAGCGAACGGCGGAACAGTCGGATTGGCACGTGCCCTCTTCCGGTTAGACCTCGAGCATGAATGTCTTTCGCATCGCTCGACGCTCTTACCGACGCGTGTGGTCCAGGACGAAAAGTATGCGTCCCAAGATGTCAAAACAACAATTGATTTCAGTGCGCGAACGATAGAATTTGCGCCGGTATTCAGTTTTGAGACGGCTTACTTTTGGGTGCGGAGCCAGCCCCTCACCGAGGGCGAGAAAGAAGTGATGGTTGTCTACGCAAATAATGCCGCTTATCTGGCTACCATCGAGGTAGTCGGACGGGAAAAGATTCGAATCGGCGACACTGAACGCAATGCGATCAGAGTTAACCTCAATTTCAAATCGATCGATCAACATTTACAGCTCAAGACCTATAAACGTTTCAAGAGTGGTCGGGGATG
>WNFQ01000038.1_pt1 | contig 85824 bp, 61 predicted proteins | sample 5400171 | NCBI WGS metagenome assembly WNFQ01 (sample SAMN13153356, study PRJNA577476) | soil metagenome | isolation source: 20 cm soil under Madrone tree | place: USA:California | collected 2016-06-14
GGTATCTTTGCTCTCGGGTAAGCTGTGTGTAGCTCATTTGTGTGCTTCTTTGACTTGGCGGTTGGAAAAGCACGCTTACGCTATCGCAGCTTGCCTTCAACCACTAGTTTTCAAAGTTGCACTTCAAGTTGAATCCACCTCTTGTATTTTAGAGGTTCGCTTCTTTAGCCCAATGATGGGCTGGCCGGCTAAGAGATCTACCGTCTCTTCGCTCCGGGCAATACATATCACATAAGAGAATTCACCAGGTTTTACGTTTCTCCCAACAGCTACGGATGAAAAATTGCGATGACAACGACAGACGCTCATCACGAAATACGATCTCTATTTGGCGATGATGAAGGGTCTGCAAATGAGCGACTGCACTACGAATGGTTAAAGCAATTCTACTTTCCGTCGAGTGAGTTCCTCATTTATCCTAACCTCGCGCTACAGGTACTCGTCGATCCGGGCCAACCAGAAGTGCAAACGGAATTAGGTGAACGATCCGGGCCAATAAACCTGCCCAACACGCCGTGGCACCCTGAAAATTTCTTAATGACCTCGTGTGTTGATTTGTGCGTAATTCAGAAGAGCGATTACGTCCCGCTCCTAGTCATTGAGATCGATGGCGAATCCCACAGCAAGCCACTTCAACGTATGAGAGATGCTCTCAAGAACTCACTCTTAGAATTAGTTGGCTTGCCACTTGTGCGGCTACGGATTCAGATCGGTCAGACGGAACAAGACAAGCAAACACAGCTATCGACTGCATTATCGCAATTCAAGCGACAGGCGGACCGACTGATCAAGCGTGACATTTTTCTGAGTGCCGAGATAGCGCAGTACTTCGAGTTGTTATCAAGAATCTTCAACCAAGATGATGTTCTAATACTACCGAACGTAGCGCTCATCAGTATCTTTCCTGAGGATCACGTGAAGCGTTTCACTTTGCATGCTGAAAGAAATCTCTGTCGAACCGGGCTTATTGACTTCGCTGTTGTTGGAAAAGAGGATTTCCGTCCGATAGTAGCTTTCAGCATGGCGAAAGACGATCTTAGGCAACGGCTGTTCGCTGCATTTCGTCTACCCTTGTTGCAACTGCATCCGGCATTCATGAACGCAAAGCCCACCAACCAAAGTCAATAATTTGCGACGTCAGTTTTCCCCGACTGCGTCTCGCCCTTACTTTTCGCATTGAACAGTTTTTGTTCAGTAAGGAGCTTCCTCTATTGTGATGCTTATGTGCGGCCGCTTTACGCTTCATTCCCGCGACAGAATAAGGCTGAAAGGCTTGAGCCCCTTAGATCTTCCTTTGGAAGCGCGATACAACATCGCTCCGAGCCAAAATGTCTTAGCCATCGCTGATTTTGGTAAAGGCCGTGAGGCCCGCATGCTCACGTGGGGATTAATTCCATCCTGGAGTACAGACGGGAAAGGATTCATTAACGCTCGGGCTGAAACGCTCGAAGAAAAGCCGCGCTTCAGCGAGTCGTTTCGATTACGTCGATGCTTGATTCCTGCGGACGGCTTTTTTGAATGGAAGCGGACGGGCAGGGAGAAACGGCCTTTCTATTTTCAATGGCGTGACGAACCGCCCTTCGCGTTCGCGGGTATCTGGGATACGTGGAGCAATCGCGGCGACGTGGTTACCTCATGCGCAATCATTACTACAGCGGCAAACGAATTGGTTGATGAACTACATGACCGAATGCCTGCAATACTCCTCGATGAATTTCAAGATGCGTGGCTTGATCCGACAACGGACCGCGCAGTATTAACGAGAATGCTGAAGCCATTTCCTTCCTTGAGGATGAAGAAGCATCCCGTCAGCAGTAGCGTGAACTCTCCAGACAACGACTCAGCGGACTTACTCGTTCGCGTCGATACAGAAGTGGGCCAGACACTAAGTCTTTTGTGATTTGGACAACGAAGGCCTTCACTATTTAGCTTGACGACGGGCGTCGCCGGATCGTAGAGTGCCGCACAACAAAAACGCCTTTGATGGGGTGAGGACATTAAGGGCGACGGCCGTCAACGGCCAACAAAGCGAACACTAATTCTCGCTTGAGCGCCACCAGGCGCCGCGAGAACTCGGAAAGACCCACGCGTGGGGTGAGGACATGCGTGGGTCGTTCGCTATTCTACGAGTTGACGAGTAGAAACTGTTCGGTTATATGAATTCCCGCATTTGCACTTTATTGCGGTTTACGAAGTTAGGGTTAAGGCTCAGCTACAAATTCGATATTATTTCGCTCGACCGAACAGAAGACGTTGGTCGGAATTGAGGTTGATGACATGGCGCATCTCATTGAAATACCCCTAGACGGGGGCGGCTCGGTATTGCTGGAAGTGGGTGAGAATGGAGGAGGCACCAAACGAGGACTCGGACGAACTGAAATTACTGAGAAGGCAACTCAGACCTTCGAGGAGGCCATTACGAAGATTCGACCCGTCGCCGACGCTATTATTGATCAGCTGCGCCAACTCGTGGTCGCTCCAGAGGAAATCGGAGTAGAATTCGGGATCAAGCTGAACGCCGACGCAAAGGCCTACATTGCGTCCGCGGGCGCGGAAGCAAACTTTAGAGTGACGCTAAAGTGGAAACGTGAAAATCTAGCTACATAACCAGCGTAAGAACGCACTCACACTGCAGACTTCACGGGACCTCCGTAAACAACCGTGGAATACGACAACTTTGAGATAGAAGTCGGATTGGCGAAGGGGCGAGACTTCGAAGTCTCTATCCGCTCTCGCGCTGGCGAAGCCCGGGAGGTCATGCGGTTCCCTTACGACAAACTTGCGTTAGACAGTCGACTTAAGGACTTACAAATTGCGCTTCTGCGGTCGGGTGGAAAACACCGACGAATAACCTCACCACAGGAACAGGCGGTGCAGAGCTTCGGCCTTGATTTATTCAACGCTTTGATAGCGAACGAAGTGCGCGTCCGATACGATGTTAGTCAAGAATTAGCTGCACACGGCGATAGAGGCCTTAGGTTAGTTCTGCGCATCGAAGAGCCGGAGCTGGCCGCACTGCCTTGGGAGTTTATGTATGATTCTCGAAGAGGAGAATACGTCTGTCTCTCACGCAATACACCAATCGTTCGATACTCCCAATCTCCTCAACCGATCCAGCCATTGTGGGTTAAGCCACCGCTCCACGTCCTCTGCATGGCGGTCAGCCCAATTGACCAAGACATTCTCGATGTCGAGCGGGAGAAACAACGCTTGGCACAGGCCGTGAGTCGGCTCAGCGGATTGGTTACGTTGACTTGGATGGAAGGCAACACTTGGCAGGATCTTCAAGAGGCGATGCAAAAAGGTCCGTGGCACGTCTTCCACTTCATAGGTCACGGTGGTTTCAACGAGAGAAATGACGAAGGCCTGATCGCGCTAGCGGACGAAACGGGACGAACTTTTGATCTTAGCGCGACTAACCTGGCTCGGCTCCTTGATCACCGTCCGCTCAAGCTCGTTCTATTGAACTCGTGTGAGGGTGCGCGGGGCGGTGGGGTGGATGTGTTCTCAAGCACAGCATCAATTTTGGTTCGAAGCGGCATTCCGGCTGTACTTGCCATGCAATACGAGATTACTGACACAGCAGCCATCGAATTCTCGCGCTCTTTCTACCGAGCGGTAGCACAAGGACTCCCTCTGGAAGCGGCTGTGGTTGAAGCTCGCAAAGCGATCAGCATTGCTGTCAATAACACGGTCGAGTGGGGAACGCCGGTTCTATATCTCCGGTCAAGTGATGGACGCCTCTTCAACGTAAGCCTTCAGAAAGAACAAGTTGAGGCCCTCTATGAAGAGGCAAGGGCTGCAATGGCACAAGAAGAGTGGCCGTCTGCGATAGAAAAAATCCGGGCCGTCTTAGAGCAAGACCCGAGTCACGAGCCGGCGCAAGAGGCTGCGAGGCAGGCAGAAGAACAGCAAACGATTTTTCGGCTTTACAATGAGGGGCTAGAACACTACAACGGCGGTCGCTTCGATGAGGCTGAAGTGAATCTTGAGAAGGTGCGGTCGAAATATCAAGATTACAAGGATGTGCCGAGCCTTCTATTCAAGATAGAGCAACACAGGAACGCAGAGCGAGAGTCGGAAAACGCGCGAAAGCGCGCGGAAGCCGTGGCACAGCGTGCCGAAGATGAGCGCCAACGCAAACAGGAACAAGAGGTGAAGAGGCTAAGGGAGGAAGACCAGCGCAAACGTCAAGCGGCAGAGGCCGCCCGCGCCGCAACGGAGAAGGAACAGCGGCGCAACGAGGAACGGCAGAGACAGGCACGGGAACGCACTTCGGAAGAGCCTGCTCGTCTGCGAGTCGAAGTACCTCGTGCTGAAGGTGAGTTAGGGAAAACAAGATGGCACACGAGCAAGAGGGCAGTGCTGGTTACATCGGTCCTCGCAGCTATCATAGTCTTGGCTGCTGTTGCTTGGCTCTGGGGATCGAAGGGGGAACCAAAGACTGGACAGGGTAGTGACAAAGTAAGCCAGACCGCCACCCTTCAACCTCCTCTAGGAATGGCTTATGTAGCTGGCGGAGAATTCATGATGGGTCGCGACGAAAAGGACGGAGGCGATGAGTACGAACGTCCGGCTCATAAGGTGAGGGTCGCGCCATTCTTTATCGGGATTAATGAAGTTACCAATGAAGAGTACGCCGAGTTCGTGAGGGCAACAAATCATTTACCACCTAACACATGGAAAGGCCGAACCTATGATCCCAATCAGGCACGCAAACCCGTAACAGGAGTGACGTGGGACGACGCCGTGGCCTTCACGGATTGGCGTTCAAAACGAGATGGCGGGCATTACCGCCTACCAACCGAAGAAGAATGGGAGTTTGCCGCGCGCGGAACTGAAAACAGACTATATCCGTGGGGAGACAAGTGGGAATCGACGAAGGCTAATGCGGACAGCGCGTCAGGCGGTCTGGCTGATGTCGGAACATATAAAGGGCAGTCGCCTTACGGCGCATACGACATGGTGGGGAACGCGTGGGAATGGACCGCCAGCACGATGAAGGCATACGAAGGGGGGCGAATTCCTAATCAGCTGCCTGGCACAATCGTAATTAGAGGTGGCAATTACAAGAGCAGCCTAACGGAGGCAACAACGACTTATCGAATGGGTCTATTGCGCAAGCTAGATAATTCTCGGTATACAACGACCGGATTTCGCTGCGTGAAGGACATCTCAGGCCAGAACTAATCGTCAATTGAGGAGGGTAATGGCAAGCTCCATTTATTTGAGAATCGTGGCATCTATATTAATGACTATGACTTTGGTTTTGGCAAATCATGGCGTCTCAACCGCGCCGATTGTTACCGGCATGCTAGGAGGACAAGAGGGCGCACGGCCAACGCCGACACCAACACCTAGGACGCGCGAGAGTCGGGACACTGGGGGTTCAGGTAGTACAACTAAGCCAACTACAAGAATAACGAAGCAACGCCCAAGAGATCCGGGAATAGAGTTGGTGCCGATCCCTGCGGGTAGCTTTATGATGGGTTCGTCAAATGGTGATGAAGATGAGAGACCGGCACACCGAGTGACGATCAACTATTCCTTTTACATGGGCAAATACGAAGTAACTCGCGCCCAGTGGCAAGCGGTAATGGTTGACAGTCGGCAACGCAGCAGAAGTTACAACCTCGATGTTCCATCTGCTCCCAAGGATTGTAGCGACTGTCCGATAATGCTTGTTTCGTGGGACGACGTGCAGAAATTTATTAAGAAACTGAACGGCATTAGCAACGGGCTCAAATATCGATTGCCAACCGAAAGTGAGTGGGAGTATGCCTGCCGTGCCGGAACCACGGACGACGAGGTGAGTGACTTTAGCGAGATGGCTTGGTATGAGAAAAATTCTGGTGGACACATTCATCCGGTGGGCCAGAGGCGATTGAATGCGTGGGGCTTGGCTGATATGAAGGGCAATGTGAGTGAATGGTGCGAGGATGAGTATCATAAGGGTTATGCTGGCGCGCCTATCGATGGAAGCGCGTGGTCGACGCCGAAAAAACGTGGAGATTATTCGCTCCGGATATTGCGCGGAGGGTCATTCAAATGGGGTTTGAATTCGGCTAATCGACAATCCAACTTAAATTGGTACCATGACTATGACATCGGGTTTCGCGTTGTTGCAGTTCGTTGAGGCATGCGTTTTCGATTTAGGGGGCGCGATCAAATGACCGAGAATACCTACACTTACAGAACTGCGGTAGCCTTGACCACTGGCTTGCTTATGGTGTTTTCAGTCTACGGCTCAGTGCTGGGTCAGGAGGGACGTCGAGAGGCACCCATCAAGAAACGATTGCCGAGGCGGAGCACTCCGGCATTCTCTCCCCAAAACCCTCGATTAGAATTAGTTCGGATTCCGGCAGGCACCTTTATGATGGGGTCAAGCAATGGCCCGTCAAACGAAAGGCCCGTCCATAAAGTTACAATCAACTACTCCTTTTACATCGGCAAGTACGAAGTTACACAAGCTCAGTGGCAGAAGGTAATGGGGAACAACCCTTCCCACTTCCACCGTTGTGGTGGTAACTGTCCGGTTGAAGGTGTATCGCGGAACGACGCCCAAAACTTCATTGATAAGCTGAACCGATTGGACCACGCATTCAAATATCGCTTGCCGACCGAAAGTGAGTGGGAATATGCGTGCCGGGCCGGAACCGCTGGTGATAATGCTGGAGCGCTGAGTGATACAGCGTGGTTTTCCGAGAATTCCGGAGGTAGCACGCACCCTGTGGGGCAAAAGCAATCAAACGCTTGGGGCTTGGCCGACATGCTTGGCAACGTACTGGAATGGTGCGCGGATTCGTACCATCATACTTATGATGGCGCACCTACTGATGGCAGTGCGTGGTTGGACTCTCAACAGACTCGGAGCGAGGTGTTTCGCGGAGGGTCGTGGTGTGGTCGTGCTCCGTCGATGCGGGCCACCAGTCGCAACGATTCCGGCTGCGGCGAGGGTTGGCTCATCTCAAGAGGTCTTCGAGTTGTCGCAGTTCGCTAATGCGTCGTTGTCGTTGTTGAGAAAGATCTGTCTCTTAAGAGTAAAAGCAGTGATCGGAAATAATTGGAATTGCAAAGCGCTCGTGGTGTTGTGACTGGTCTATTTATGTTGGTCTAAGCCGGAGCCCACGCGTATCGATCTTTAAGTAACCTGCTTAAGACGAAGTTCTTAGTTTTACGGTGTACGGTTTTTAGGGTTGTAGCACTGCTCGGACGCAGTAATCCCCCCTATGGTCCCTACTTTTCTGATCTCAGCGGGAGCGCGAAGCCGCGACATCTTGTTCCTGACTGTGACTTTCACTGAGGGCGAGTTGAAGAAACCTGTCCCTTTCGGCGGGATCATTCTGGCGCTCGGCATAAATCTCTAAATTAATCTTTTCCTTGTCGGTGAACAGCGGTACCCGGCCCGTCGACTCAGCGGCAAGTTCCCGTGCGGCCTCGTGGTAGTCCTGAGCTTTTTCGAAATCACTAACGAGGCGACCGTGGTGCTCGCGCGCAGCGAGTTTGACCGCTTGTCGATGATCTCGCTGATCTCGCGTCTCCATAGCTCTCACAAGGTAATCAGTCAGTGTACGAGCTTCCACCTCACGCAGAGTACCGGTGCGGTGGTTGCCCAAATGAAGCGACGCTACTCTTTGACTCTCGAGGAAATGTTGAAGGCGCTCTTTCGTTTCGTTCACCGCCAATGTGGACGTTATCTCGCGGGCAACTGTTCTACCTTCCCAATTGATTGCGGAATCAGTCTTAGAAGCGACTTTCTCCCATTCATGGACTTCGCGCAACAGCGTTTGGTCGCGCAGAGTTTCCGCGCTCGATTCAAGTGAATTAACCTGAACCCTTTCATACCTTGGATCAGGCATCGCTCGTCCCTCGTGTTCTCGTGAACGTTGCTCCGAGCCGTAGGAATTCTCCAACAGGTCGAGCATCTCGCGCGCAACGTCGCGATCCGCTCTCAATGGAGAACGACGCTCTTCAATCTGTCGGACAATTTCGCTTCGAACGTATGTCAGATGCTCAACGTCGGATACTGCTGCTTCTCTCCCTGCCGGCGAATAGTTGATTCTCGCCAATGATCGAAGATCGAGCCTGGCAGCGCGTTCGGGAATTATTTTCGTGTCTTCTGTTCGGCGGGCGATTTGCTTATCAAGTTCAGCGAGAGACCAGCGGTCGCCGGCAACTTCATATCGCGCCAAGTGAACGGACGCTTCAAAGCGTTCTAATCGAACATCCTTTGCCATCACGTCAGCACGCGAAACATTGAGTTCAGCCGCTAAAGTGGCTGCCTCACAGTCCGTTCTGGTTGACGCACTATGCTCACGGGCCAGCGCTAGTCTCAGTCTTTCAAGTTCCGACGCTTGCTCAGGAAGGCTTAGCTTTATTGCCTGTTGTTGCAGTTCCGACAACGTGTCGCGAGATATTAGCGGCGTCAGCTCCCGTTCGGCAGGCATTTCGTGCGCTCTGACAATTCGCTGCTCTACCTTTGATAGAACACTTCGAAGCGAGCCTATATCCTTTCCGAGCGCAGCAATCTTGGTTTCACGGGCTTCGGCTAGCTGGTGTAGTGTTTCGCTGTGCTGAGAAAGGTCTGCGTCAATCGCTTGATTACGGCTGTCATGGTTTCGGCTGTTCAATCGCGTAGCGCGAGCCGTTGCGCGACGGCGAACATCGAGATCAGAGATCTTTCGCTCCTCGCCGGTTGATTGGTCGACTACTTCGAAGCGATACGTGTCGCCATGTCGCAGTGCCCGGTCCTGCCACACTTCAGCGAAAGCCAGTCGCATTTCCAGCTCAAGCCGATTTCCAAGAGCAATCCTAAAGTCGCTCGAATGTTCATCAGAAATGTATTCGCTTTTACCCCAACTGGCAGCAATTTGTCCTCGATCAAGGGATGTCGATGTCGCACGACTATTTCGCTGCCCGGCTCTTTCTAAGGACTCACCTCGGTACTCACCTCGCTCTCGCCCTTCTTGGCTCTTTTGATATTTGCTAGCGAGCTGCTCCCATTTCTCAGCCGGACTCAATTCGGGCGCTCGTTCCTGAGATTTCACATGGAGCATCTGCTGCTGGTGCTCCAATGCAGCCACGAATCGGTCTCCTATTGGGCCGTTGACGATGACTTCCTTACCATCCTGCGTGTCTCGATGAGGCAGCAATGACCTAGGGATGCGACCTAACCGATATGGCCTATCGGTCCCGCGTTCAATCACGTCTTTCTTCATCACTATGTGAGCGTGCGGATTTTGGGAGTTGCGATGAATGCCGGCTACCCAAGTGAGTTCTTCGACGTTTAACTCGGCGGCCATACCCTTCATGCCTTCGCGAATCATTTCGCGAAAGCGTTCCTGCTTTTCTTTTTCATCTTTACCGAGTTTGTCGAAGTCCTCCTCGGTAATCATGACTGAGAAATGGATGAGATCGTCCTTGTCAGGCCGACCATCGTAAGGATCAAGGATGCGGTCGGCTTTATGATAGGAAAGGTCTTCGCGGTCGTCGCTAAACAGTGGGCGAGAGCCGGGTCCTTCGCGTGTGGGGTCCCTGTCTCGTTCGGCGATGTAGCGAGTGGTGCGACTGGCGCCCGAACCAGCAGAGCCGGTCGATAGAATATGAAAGAAGACGCCCATGTCTGACCGAGGGCAACTATTTTCTCTTGGTGGAAAGAGGGTCTTGTTTGATCATTCCCACGATACCGAGCTGCGCATAAGTCGGAGTCCCAGAGATCGCTGCAGCCTCATTGAGGTTGAGCGGCGGACCTTTCCATTTCTCGAGGTCGTCCGGGGTCAGGATCAGAAAATAGGAGTTGGATTCATCAGCATTCGCGCCTAATGGAATCGCCCAGAGTGTGCAGCGCGTGGGGCTTATCATGGTGTATAGGTAGTAGTAGTTATCGAGCGTCAGCGAGCGACCATCCGCGCCATAATTCGGTGGACTCGCGTGTTTCCAGACACTGGCCTCAACCTCATTGAAGCTCTGCGGGAAAGTAGCTTTCAGTTTTTGGTACTGTCTCAGGCCTTTGATGATCTTCAGGATGGGATCGATCTTCGGCACGTTTGCCCTGGCTCTCCACTCGGCGGCGTATGACGAATAGGCCCAAACGCCAAGGAAAGCAACAACCGCTAAAGCGAGCAGCGCGTAAGAAAATCCGAACCGGCGCTTGCCTGTTTTTCCTTCTACCCCTCGCATCACTCATCCTCCTCGTCCTTAGTGAACGGCAGTTCCTGATCGGCAATCCGCGAAATATCGAGCGGCTTCCGCGTGGTTCTGGGTGCATCTTTCGGTCGTTCGTCGGTTTCGGGTCTTCCGCCATTGACCTGCTCAGGCGTGCTTGTTTGTGATTGCAACCTCGTGGTTGCGGTGTCTTTGATGTGCTTCATAGCGGCTACCGCTTTGGCGAGCGAATGCGGGTCGGTAATCTCACGCTCGGGCGGCACGGCCACATCGCCGATGTCGGCGCGCGGCAAGAAGCGGAACAAAATTGGATCGGCGGTATCGATAATGGCGATGCCCTGACGGTACTTCACCATGCGGCGCAGTTCCGGCGCCTGACGGAGATCACGGCGACTCTCGGAGACGCGTTCATTGTCGTAATTTGTTCCGGTGCCATCGACTTCGGTGCGCGAGAGCACCGTTGTCGGCCCGAGCATTGATGAAGCGTACGCACCAGTGTCGGGATCGATGCCGGGCAGGAAAATCTGAGTCTTCATTCCCGCCAAGACGGCTTTGCCGCCATTCTCCAGAAAGCGACTCTTGATTTGTGAGACATCTTGAAAACCCAGCAGGTACGGAGTATTCCGATACCGTCCGATCTTTAGTTTGTCCTGAAGCTTTGGCGGCGAAACATTCCCCGCCTCGTCGAGGGCCATCAACACTGGCGTCGCATCCTTTTGCGTCGAGGCCTGCATCTCGATGGCTGCCAGACCAAAGATCAACTCCAGAAGAATTCGATATTCACTCGCCTGGCTCTCGGATAGGACAACGTAGATGGCCGTGCGCGGATTGCGCAGATCAGCGAGGTCGATCTCGCGCAGACCACGGGCGCGATCCTCATCTGTCAGCGATCTCAAGATTCGCATGGCGTTGGGCGAGCGCAACGCGGCAAGCTTATTGTTGATTCCAGTGATCACCCCGCCCTGGGTTTTCTCGGCATCAACCTTAATGAAATTGCCCCACTCGAGACGGGCTTCCGATTCGGAAGAGTTTTGCATCTCGTCGCCAAGCTTCTTCATATCGTTGAGTGAGAGGTATTCCTTGATCATTGGCAGCGTGGGATCGACCGCTACCGTAGGCAAGTGCAAACAGAGCGCCTTCAGGAGCGCCGTCTCGCCGGAGATCCAGTAGTGAGTGCTATCGTTTACTCTCATGTTCTCCGGCTCGTAACCAACCACAATTGAGGCGATGGAATGGGCGAGTTCGCCATTGCCCAGGCAGCGCGGGAGCGGATTCCAAAGGTCGGAGAATTGCGGTCGCTCTAAATCAATTCGATAAACGTGATCGTAATAGCGCGCCGTGTGCGCGTAGAGTTCGCCCTTCACATCCATGACGAGCGCCGAGCCCCACTGTGACCAGTCACGCAAGATATTCATGTAGAAGGTGGCTGACTTGCCGGAATCTGAGGGGCCAAAGATTCCGGTATGAGTGAGCAGTTGTTTGAGGCTTAGAACGAGGTCGTATTGTCGGAAGCTGAGCGCCGAACTGAGTCTGCCAATCCGAACGGTGCCATAAGGCAAGGGCTCACGAGTTGGATGCGCCAATCCTTTTGCTTTCAAGTCCGCGATGCTCGACCAACGCGCGGAGCCGTGCGTCAATCTTTGATTGATACTGTAGTACGGATACGCCAGTGACCCCGACTCGAACATTCCTACCAGCGATACGGTAACGGCGCCGATCAGGACCAAGGTCGTCCACTTGAAATCAAGATTGAGGATTTGACCGGAACGAAAGAAAAGATACCCGGCGATCGAGCTGCTTAAGATCAGTGTCCCGCCGCGCGAAACGTCCTGGAGGAATCTGGTGGCGGCGTGAAACGAATCAAGATCCGGCTCATCCGCGGGCCGAGGAATGAAGTAGTCAGCGTCAATTCTTTCCATTTTGGCGCGAAAGCTCATGACTCATTGCTCCTTATTACTTGCTGCTGCTCTTATTTGGAGTTGTTTGCCTTTGCCCACTGTTCGAGTTGAGCACGTTCACTGTCGGCTATCTGGGTTTGCTTAAAAAGACGTGGTTGCCAGCCCGAGGCGATAATCGCAGGAATCGGCGCAAACGGTTCGGGATAAACGATGCCGTAGAGTTGCATCGACTCGAAGTACCGCGCGCCTACGCCAACATTCTCGCTGTCAGGCAAACGAATCAGGATCGCAGGGCCATCGGTTCGTTCGGTGGGAACGGAGATAACCTCAACACTAACGCTTGTCGGTGAGTAACGGAGAGAGACTGTTCCGTTTGGCATTTGCAGCACGCCCGGCTGATCCGTAAGCCATTCGCCGGGAATCAATCCGCGCTTGACGATGCCGGTAACAATCTCTCCAGTATCGCGCGGAACATGACCGGCGAGTTCGCCCTCAACAACGTAAGTCATCGCGGCGATAGCTACGGCCGTTACATCTCGCAAACGTTCGGCAGTACGCGGCACTTCACTATTGGGCCAACGGTAGGCCGGACTGGTTGGTTTCTGCACTTCACTACTTCCGCTGTCGCCGATTGAGACTTGGGCGTCGACCGTCGCCATCTGAGAGTTGTATCGGCGTTGGAGGATGAGCGGAAGAACAACGAGCAGCATGAAAGCGCCGGCGGCGACCGATATTACTGGCCAAATATTTCCGCGTTCACGGCTAATCATGCTGCAACGCGAAGTCGAACGACTCTTTCACAAAATATTTCCTGGACCATTTGTTCAATGACGGGATCGGAAAGTTGCGCGGCTCTTTCAAGGCGCGGCAAGCCAAGCTCAAGATTGGCGAGATCGTCAGCATTCCGAGCGATGAATCCGAGATGGTCATCGATTACTCCCGTCGATAACTCTGCTGCGTCCTCGGCTACCAGTGCCCGCAGCAAAGCGATCGACTCTCGCAGTCCAGGTTTGTCGCGCACGGTCGGCATCATGATGCGTATGTATCTGACGATCTTGATAACTTGAATGAGCAGAGCGGGCGGCACTTCGGGCACGCGAGAATGCAGAATCCTGGCTTCCTCATTGTCAGTCGGCAATCGCACCTTGGTGTAAACGCAGCGGGATCGGAGCGGTGGATGGACTACATGCTGATTGTTCGAGGTCAAAATTACGATCGGCTTCTCATCGAATTTGCCCACGCCGATTTGGCCGTTGCTTTCGTCCAGGCGCGGGACTGACGCATGTCCGTCAGTGAAGAGTTGATAAAAGAACGCCTGACATATCTGCGGCAGTTTTTCGAACTCGTCGAGCTTCAGGATCGGCACCACACCTGTAGCCGCCAAATAGTCGTAAGCTTTCAGGACTTCGCCGAGCGTCAGGAACTCCCGGCGCCATTGTTGCCGTCGCGCTTCCGCCAGAGTTAAGGTGCCGCTCTCAACCGCCTGTACGACAAAATTGTTCTGGCCAAGCGAGTCCCATTGAAAGAGGATGTCGCTGAGACTTAGGCCATCCATTCCCTGCAACTCGAAATAGGGCCGGTTGCAGGAATAGGCCAGCGCATCAACCATCTCGGTTTTGCCGCCGCCTCGTTCACCTTCAGTTAGCAGAGGCATACCTGATCGAAGGGATTGGCAAAGATCCTTCAGCGGTCGTGTCTGAAAAATGTAACCGGACTCGCGAGCTACCAATTCAGCCAGCGCTTCTCGTCCATGTTCTCTTACGAGCTGGCGCGGATCGATTACTGGTCGGTTTGCATCTGAGGGGATCATGGCTTCTGGCTCTCCATTCCGATTGACTTAATGACCAGTTGTTTTTTCTCGCCACTCATCAAGGGCAAAGCCGCTCGGATTTCGTCAGGAGTACCCAAGAGGATCAATTCCATCACTTCTCGATCATTCAGCGAGGTAGCAGCCCGCGTGAGTTCGTCTTCGCCAGGCGCGTCAACCGCACGGCTCTCCTTCGGAAGGTCTGCGACCATGACGTAAGCTGATTGGCCGGCTTCGACCTTTACGAACGAACGCTTATCGTCGCTGCTTCCCACAATTCTGCCTGCCTCGTCGGTGATTGGGTTTAGCAGTCGATAGCCTGCACCATTGACGACTACGGTTCCTCGACCAGTGAGAGCGCCGGCCATCATGCCGGCTACTTGCAACCCGCTGGACGCGACCTTGCTGAGTGTTTGTTTCAAGTGATTGCGATCAATCGCAACACGCTTGCCAGCCATTCCCGATCCGCCGTCGCTTCCGAGAACTTCGCCCGTCATTTTTACGAACCGATTTGATTTGGGATCAATGAAGCCAACTATGTTCACGTAGGCGCGATCGTTCTCGCTGCCACTGACGCGGCCAATCAATAGAGTGCCTTTCGACAGCGACCATCCTTCTCCCTGGCAATCTCGCGACAGTTCAAGCCGCGCGTACGAATTGTTACGAAGTGAAAAGATCACGCCCTGGGTTCGCACCGGAAGCATCGTTCCAAAGGGCGGCAATACGGCTGAAGGTTCCTTAGTCAGGGCGGTCGCGCCGACTTCGTTATTCGTCGGCCTGTGTAAACCTCGTGAGGTGGCTGGCTGAACCAACAGTTGTCTCTGAGGTGCGTCATCAACAAAAAGAGACTGTGTTGCGTTGGCACGCGTTTGTGCGATCTGAGCAGCCACTTCGGAAGTCAATGCTGGTTGAGCACTTGTCTTGGAGTCGCCTTGGTTGTTTTGAGTGCCATTTCCGTTCGTCGATCCGGCATCGTTCTGGTGCGCATACGCCGGTGAACTGTCAGTGAACGTAAGGCGCTGAACATTCCCGATCGGTGAAGGCGAAGCCGTTGGGGACGGGTTCGGTGATGGGTTTGGATTTGCTGAACCGAGACGGTCGGCGCCCATTGCTTGACGCGCGATTTGAATTGCCTCACTGCTCAAGACATTCTCCGAACCTCCGGGTGAAGGCTGCGACTTTTCATTATTAGTTTCCCGCCGCGCGTCGGCTTGCACTTTCACGTTCACCCGATTCGCTCTTAGCAGAAGATAGAGAGCGAAGCCTCCTCCCACGATAAGTAGGAGCACAAAACTCCAACCGATTAGTTTGCGCTTCCATCCCTTGTTGCTTTTCGGTTCAGCCTTCGGAGCGGCCAATATCGGATTGGTTGGATCGTAAAAACTCTGCGCTTCGTCTGGAGCCGCCGGTTCGATTACATCTACAGAAACGCCGTGGCCCCTACCATTCGTTTTACTCATGATCGTTTTCACCTTTCGGTTTTGGAGAGAACTATCGAAGCAGGTTCGTCGACCGCATTTGTCTGCGCGATTGAAACACGTATTCGTTGGTGTGCGCCGAGTGCGGGTGGAATAAATGCGATTGCGTAGAAAGTGACCGTCTCAGGAGATAACTCCACTCCGGGATCACTCAATTTCAGGTACAGCCTTTTAACTGATTCGATATTGAGAGGCTTGTCTTGACCGTCAACCATCTCAACAAAGAGATCAGGACCGTCGGGCGTTAGTTTCAAGGCACTGGTTGAATTGTTTCTGACGGCAACGACTGCAATGGTGAAATCCTTTGCGATTTGAGGTTTCAACATCGCGAGCGACAGGCCATGTGACGGCTTCGTCCAATGCTTGAATTGCTTCGGTTTCTTCTTTGCGAGATCGAGCGCTTGTTGTGTCGCGGTCACAACTTCTTTGGGAGCGTTGGGCTTGGTTTCTTTGGCAGACTCAGGCAGCGAAACGCTCTCCACTGATTTAGCGGCCGGCTCTGATGAGGAAACCGGTTTGGTTTCTACGATCGGGAGAGGAGTGGCAGAAGCCTTTGCCGGCACATTCTCCTTTTTGTCCTCAATAGGACCATCGACTGCGATTGAGATCGGCGCGGCGGACTGCTCAGCCATTTCCCCCCTAGATTCCGTATCTAGATTGACTGGCAGTCCCGCCGCGCGCCTGCGCGCAACGACCTCATCGCGGTTGTAACTCAGAACACAACGATGAACGTTTTGCGCGAGGTCTTCTACCGGATAAAAAAGAAAAGTAACTACCAGGCCGCTCCGCATTTGAGCGGTAACAGTGGCTGCCGGCGAATGCGCTCTGGCATTCCTCGCCGGAGGCAAGAATTGCGAACCTGGCCTGACAATAATGGCTCGTTTGTTTCGCTCCAGCGCCTTCTGATCGACGGTCGCCATTTCAGGATCACCGGGAATGATGTAACGAGGGCCGTCATTCGCAGGAAGCTCGATCAGTACGCTGCCGTGTTGCGCCATCGCCAATCTGACGACCGTTTCGTCTTTATTGACCTCAACCCTTGCCTCACCAACAAAGAAGTCCGAACGTGCCGCCGGCGTAATTGTTGGTGTCGGCGCGGGATTCGCAATTCGGGGAGTGCAGTGGTGACATCGCACTGGCCGGCGCGAAATGGTTGGACTTGGTTGTTGCGCAGTAAGCGTGGTTGTGCCGCATAAAAGCAGAAGTATTGAAAATATTGTTTTCATGATCTCTCCTTCAGTTTTGCGACGTTGCAGCGGAGGTATCCGCTTCGGTAGCGCTTAGCTCTTTGTAGTCAACTGCGTTTATGCGAAAGCCCGAGCGGAGATTTCGGTCGAGACGAAAGGTCCCGGCCTCGGGTGCGTCCGGTAAAAGATCCACCGTCAGCAGGATGTGTTTGATCAAATGCTTGCTCTCGTTCTTAATCACCATGTCGATTTCCTGCGTCCCATAGACTTTCACCGTCAAAGGTTTTCCGGGAGCATGTTCCAGATATTCCGGTTTCCACAGAGCATTCCATTGCTGTTCACGCTGCGTCTGGAGAATCTTTTGATCAGTTAGATACTGGGCAAATTTCTTCGCCTGCCCCGGAACCATCAGCCTTAGAGCTGCTTCAATGTCCTTTGACCGCGAACGCTGATCGACATGGTAGAGATAATCTAGAAAGGCCTTGACGACGTAATCCATGTCGGCGAGTTGGAGCTTGTCTTTCTCGAGCCGGACGGCTTCGGTGGCTCCGAGTTCACGATCATTAATCATGACTACGCGACCTGAAGTCATATCAACGACGATCCGATCAGGACGTTGAATCGATTTATAGACGACACCGACAATTGCGATTGCAGCGATGGCCAAGCAAAGAAGGATTACCCGCGATTGGCGATGAATGGTGCGCACATCTGCGGGATCGCGATAGCAAATGACCGGGCTCGACGACGGGGACTCCCGCAACACAGTTGAGTGTTCGGCGTTTGTGTCGTTCTCTCGAACCATTTCCAGATCCATTACATCAGCGCTCATTGGAAACTCCTGATTAAGTTCTCTCGGTGATTGATCTCCTCAATGTCTTGCTCTCACCTTCGGGTTCGCTGCCTCTTCAAATCGCGTACCAAACAAGAAATCTCGATCACTTCAGTTGTCTTGATCACGAAAGTTGTAAAAGCTAACGCCGATCCGTATGTAAAACCCGACAACATCACTGGATTTCAATGAAGGAAGAAATCGCTTTTTCCTTCGAACGCGGTGGCAGAGAAATTTGGTTTCCGAAAACATCAAGCGTGAAATCTCGATCAGTGAAGCGATAAGAAAGCGCACTCTCACGAATCGGAAAAAATGAATTGATTCGCGATGACTCCGGCTTGATCGCCAGCAGCGTGAGCGCGGCTCGCACGTATTGTTTAGTCTCTGTATAAGGTGGAATGCCGCCAGTGCGAATATTCCCTGGGTTGATAATTTTGCCGTCCGCGAGTCGAATAGATCTGCCCGTCAAGAAGGCTTCGACCGTACCTTCACCGGCGTTGTATGCGGCAATAGCGAGATCCGTCCTGCCGTTGAATTTCCTCAATAAATCCCGCAGATATCGGGCGGCGGCATCAATCGCGGTCCTGGGATCGTGGGGATTCTTCAATCCGTATTTGGTGGCCGTCGCGGGCATAAACTGCATTGGCCCACGCGCGCCTTTCGGGCTGACCACATCCAGTCGATAACGCGATTCGAGAAAGCACAATGTTCGTAAGATTTGCGGATCGACTCCATATCGCCTACTCGCATCTTCGATAAAAGGTTCTAGTCGTAGAGCTCTTTCCCGAAGCGAGGATTCACCGTCAGTGGATCGCTGTGCGTTCCCGGCAACAGCGAGCCTCACCAACACCACAATCGAATAAAAGAGTTTCAAAGTCATGACCCTCAGCCTGCGCAATGACTGGGCCACGCATTTGGCACAGCAGTTGAAGAGGGCCGACACGAAATGACCAATCTCGATGAGAGTCGAGACAAGAAAAGGAATCAACGAACGAGATCAATGAGAGGTGAGAGATGAATAACCTAATCGAGATGACCCTGCCGCCCGCAGTCGAACAGTCGCGAGCAGTTCGCCTCGGACGAAAGCTGATCGCATTAGCATTTGCGCTAAGGGCCCTGAACGGCGTTGCAGCCGCCCTGCTGATGATGGTATTCGGTGCCGCGCCGATATTGGCCCAAACCCCGAGCGGCTCGTTCTTCAACGGAAACAGCGCTCAACTTGGTAACAGCCTGCGGTCGGTCACGTTCTTTCTGGCGGCGACAATGATCATTGCCGGGATCATCTTTGTGGCCGTCGGTATTGTCACGTCCGGTCTGCGAGAGTCGCTTTCAACCTGGAAGTTTATTACTGGCGCAGCCTGTTTCGCGTTTGGCGGCATCTGCGCGGCGATCTACGCATTCAGCCAAGGCGACACAGTGCCACTCGATAACCAGTTCTAAGCGCAAAGATCGAAAGCAGAGTTGGTAACGCTTTCTTGGAGGTGTCCGAATGCGAGCACGTCCGATCAGACCAAATATCTATTTGCCGGTGGTGCGGTTCGGAGTGGCCGACAGCGACTGGTTCACGGTCCTGCTGATTTCGTGTGCTGGCTATCTCGCCCCGGTGCCCTTAGGCATCACGCTCTTGTATGTGCCGCTACAGATGTGGACGTGGCTGATAGCCACCGCCGGAAGCATTGCGTTCTTTAACTACATTCGCATTGGGCGACGACCCTACTGGCTACAGCACAAATTGAAAGCCACGTTCTTTCATCATCGGCAGTACCGCTCCATACCGAACAGCAGAAAATGCGCTTTTAGCCGCCCGTGGATTACGGACGCAAACAGCGAGGAATCGAATGCCGCGCCGCAAGTGACAGTCACGTAAGCGGTGCTCACACATAACAATGCAATTCAGGAGGCCTGCGAAGACAGATGGAACACGCCACTGGTTACGACGAACTAACGAACGACCGCGAGTTCGAGACCGCTGTAAGGCGTCTAAGGTCTCCACTCGGAAAAAGACGTGACGCCTCGATTGTCGGGATCTACAAAGATGCGCTACGGCATAAGGACGGCTCGCTCACGGTCGCTTACCAGGTCGAAATGCCTGCCACGATGTTTGCCGACGACGAGTTGGTGGACATTCGCTATGACGATCTCTCGCGAATGCTCGCGTCTGAAAAGCCGGCGGGAACGCTCGTTCAGTTTAGATATTCGACGATACCCGATCAGGGCCGCGCAATCTCAACCTTAATAAATGTTCGTTCACCGGAAGGCACTCATACGCTAGCCGGCCTTCTGCAAGCCTCGAATCTCGATTGCGCGCGGGAGGCGGCAAAGACCCTTCCTTATCGACGAAGTGTCCTAACGCTGTGGGTGCGTGTACCGCCCAAAAAGCGCAGCAACTCCACGCTTAGTTCGCTGGCTGATTTCCGAAGTGCGTTTGTAAACGAATTGAGATCCAAAGGCTTCGTCACAGCCGTTCGCAACCTACCGCAGACCTATTCACGAACAGCCGACGATGCCGTAGTGCGGCAAACATTGGAAGACGAAAAAGTTTCCTATCTCTACGCCAATCGGATTTGGCGGCAGATCGAAAACTCGTCGCCGCTGATGCTGCGGCGCTTTACTCGTCAAGAGATTTGGGAAGCGGTCTTCTTCGGCCACTGCCAGAATGCCCTTTCAGCTCCCGTCCTGCCCGAAATTCAAGGTAGAGATCTGCGCGACTACTTGTGCGGTGAAACTATCGAGGGTGAATTGAACTACCTGATGCATGGCGAGTATCCCGTCGCCATTGTCTCAATGTTCACTCCGCCAAATGAATTCGTGAGGGCGGATGCGCTTCGATGTCTAATCGGTCGGAGAGACTTCAACACGCGACATACCATCGTTACGGAATATCTATTCCCCGAACAACGCAAAGAAACCAAACGTCTCGACCGCCGCATCAAGCAGGTCAAGCGCACTTTCACCAAGCGCGACAATCCCGAAGGGGCAGCGGCGCTCAGGAGCCTTCGCGCCGTTCGCGACCAAGTTGCCGGCGCTCGCGAATCGCTCCTGCCGACCCGCTTCTACGTGCTCCTTTACGGTGATCGCGCAACGAACTTCGCCGAGCTAAGGCAGTCTGTCGATGCGTTGGACGAGCAATGCGAAAAGATCGTCGCTGCCATTCGGCAAATTCCAGGAGCGAATGCTGACCGGGAAGAGCCGGAGGCTTTACGCGCGCTTTATTCATCCGCGATAGCGGGCGAGCTGAGCCCTAAGCTTAACGGACGCGAATTAACTGAGATATCAAACTCGGTGGTATCGCTCACGCCGACGGAAGATTCCTGGCCAGGAGCGGATCGGCCTCATTCGTTGCTGTCCACAGCGACAGGCCGTCTGATTGGCATCGACCTTTTTGATCGCAATCGCATTCCATCTCCGCTAATCCAGATCATCGCCGCGCCACGCGGTGGCAAGTCGATTCTCATGGCCCAGTTTGCCTGCGACATCCTCGCCAGCCTTCGCGACGCAAGTGTGAACGCGATCGATATCGGCGAAACCTTATTGCCGCTAGCGACCGTTCTTGGTGGCCGGTATATCCGGCCTCAACCTGATGAAGTCCGGGCGATCAATATCTGGTCATACGGGGCATTAAGAGAAGGTGAGATGCCCGATGACATTCAGAAAGCGCTGGTCGTCGGCGATCTCAAGATGTTGGCGCGAGTGTCTGATGACGACAAAACGGCGGAGGACATCATTAGCGCCGTGGTTTCACAGGTGTATGAAAACATCGTCTCGCAAAACGGCCCTGGCCGGCCATTGTTTGAACCCACGCTGTCGCACTTTGTCGCGCAGTTGCGCACTTTTCCATTTGATTCGGAAATGGTGCGCGAGCGGCGGGAAACACTGGTTCTGGCACTCAGTAACTACTTCGGCCATCCATGGCTGGATGCTCCAACTCATCCTGATTACGAAAACAGATCTCCGTTCGATGTCTTTGAGCTTGGTTCGCTAAAGGACTTCCCTCATGACATCAAACTCTCTCTTGCTTACCGCATCGCCGCGCACGTTGCCCGCTGTATCGGGCGCAAGCGCGCCGACGGCACTCGTGCTCCGACGGCAAACCTGTTCGATGAGATGTGGGAGATAAAAGAGGAATATCCCTTCATCTTTAAGGTTCTCCAACACGCGGGACGAAAGGGACCGAAAGAAAACTCGATCACGGTCCTCGCAACCCACGCCTTCGAGGACATTGAAGACGTAGCGTCGCTCTCCAAAACCGGCAACGTGCTTTTTATCGGAAAGCAGCTCGGGGATTACTCCAAGATCGTGGCCCACGCCAAGCTTTCACCGAATAGCGCGGAAGCAATTGCTCATATCAAGACAGCGCCGGGAAGGTTCTCGCAATTCGTTATGGTGATTGGCACCGGACCGGATCAGGTTGTCGAGGTCGTGCAGCATGAACTGAGTCCGCTGATGCTGTGGACACTCACGACCAATGCCGACGAACGAAACGCCCGCAGCGTTGTTGCCGCATATCACCCTGAATGGTCTGAGATGCAGATACACGGCTGGCTTTCACAGCAGTACCCGCGAGGTCTGACGGCCGTAGGTCTGCGCGAGATTGACGAGACTCTACTGGCGATCGCTGCCTGAAAAAGCGTCAAAAGAATCAATGCAAAGGAGTCGCACATGAAAACGATCTTCAGAAACACAATGCTCGGCCTGCCTAATTGGTCTCGTCATCATGCCATCGACTGCGCAGGCTCAATGGACTGTCTTTGATCCCGCCCAATACTCATTACAAATCGAGCGACAAATCGAGGAAGCCAACCGCTGGCTGGAACGCGTGCGCCAATACTCGGAAGAAATCAACAAGATGGCCGAGCAGCTAAGCACACTCAAAGGCGTGCTCGGTCAGGCAGAGAAACTTGTGCTCCATAACGACAATCTGACTAGGACAATGGCGCAGCTGGGCCAGACAGTCCGGGATGTCTTCGCGCTGAAACGGGCAATTGAGACGATGGTTATTTCGCGTCTCAACATGATTAAGTCGATCAAGACGCGATTAATGAACGGCATCTTTGATCCCGAAGCCGATCTGCGAGATTTCGAAGAATACTTACGTGACTCGATTGGTCGCACCGAGCAGGATAAGATCGCCACGATGAATCGGATTGCGATGTTCGATGCAACACTCGCTCGTCTCTATCACGATTTGCAAACCGCTGAAGCCAGGCAAGCAGGCGCGGCATTGGAGATGAAACAGGCGAAGGACAAGCTCGATGCTGAACTGGCAAAGCCCCAGGCAGAACAATGCGCGCATTGCATCTCGGATTTGAAGTTGGAGATTGCCTCTTGCGAGAAGATGATTGCCGACCTCGACACTCAAATCACCAATTTATCGGCACATCGGACGGTCGGTGACGCAAGGGCGGCGTATTGATGGCTAGCACAGCGATACGATAATAGAGATCTTCCCGAAACCGAGCGACCGCCATCTCCTGAGCCAAGTCGCGATTGGTTGCGGCGATAACGCGAACGTCCACGGCGGTTTCCGTATAACTGCCAACCGCCCTGAAAGCATTCTCCTGAAGAACGCGCAAGAGCTTTACCTGGCACCCGGTAGACATCTCCGCGATTTCATCAAGAAACAGCGTTCCCGTATGCGCCGCTTCGAAGAGACCCTTCCTCTTTTGATGGGCACCAGTGAACGCGCCGCGCTCATATCCGAACAACTCCGATTCGAGCAGGGTTTCAGTCAGCGCGCCACAGTTGAGTGAAACGAACGGCTTTTTTGAGCGTCCGCTTTGAAAGTGGATTGCCCTGGCAACCAGTTCCTTTCCCGTGCCCGATTCCCCAGACACGAGCACAGTCAGATCGCAGCTAGCAGCAGTCCGAATCTGCCGACCAAGAGCGCGCATGGCGGCGGATTCACCAATGATGCCATGGTCGAAAGACATGCCCGCCTTCATAACCTCTAATCCCAATGTCAGATTTAGCAAGCCTGGGGAAAAGGCGGCTTGTTGTAGTTCTAATGACGTGGAAACTGGACAGAACTTCCACTTTGGTGAAAAATAATTTCATTGTCTGATTCGTTTTGTCTCCCCACCCAAAAATAAAGTTTGATCGGACTGGAATATCTGGCCGAGTCTCCCGTCTACAGAGATGTCACCAAATGTGAAGAGACTGCAAAAATCGCATATTCCTGCGTGAGGATTTGATAGGAAAGCAAGAATCGATGAATCAAGCGCATCGAACGCATGGGAGCCATCTTCTGCGGAGGATCAGGATCTTGACGCTGATTGGGGCGTTATTGAGTTGGGTCCCCGGAGGCTATTCACAGGGACCCGTCGGGAATGACAAGAATATCGAAGCTGTCGGGGTGCCGCCAATCCCCGCTTCACTTGCCAAAGAGGTTGAACCGTACAAAGGGTTATACGGATTGCCTCTCGCCGGATGGAATCCAACGCGACGCGAGATTTGGTTAAAGGGTTTGTCCAGCGTGACGTGGGTCTCACGAATCATCACTCCGGGCTTCATGCCCATCCCGTCAATGTACATTCGCCAGGGGGGAATCTACGACGTTTATTTTCAACCACAAGGCAAGTATCTCGCTGACACGCGCGATGCTGCTGGCAATGAAATGTTCCATCTTTATCTTTATGACATGGGAAGTGGCAACACGACCCTGCTCTCGGACGGAAAGTCCAGAAGTACTGAGCCGGTCTGGTCCAACGCTGGCAACAAAATAGTTTACAGCTCAACGCCAGCGAGCGGCACCGGCGTTAATCTACGCATCCTTGATCGATTAGATCCGAAGGCTGATCGGCCACTGGTTCAATCTTCGGGAACATATCTTAAGGCTTACGACTGGTCGCCCGATGATAAGCAAATAGTCTTTTGCGACTTCTCGTCAAACACTACCGCTACGGTGTGGTTGGCCGACGCCACCAGCGGAAACAAGACACTGCTCTCACCAAAGGGCGATCAAGCCGAGTTCTATGACTCTCCGCAGTTCAGTAAAGATGGCAAAGGCGTCTACGTCGTCACCGATCACGATTCTGACATGCGGCGAATCGCATACATTGAGTTGGCGAATCGAAAAAGTTCTTACGTCCCGTCAGATCCGAAGTGGGACGTTGACGAGTTTCAGCTTTCACCAGATGGAAAGACGCTCGCGTATATAACCAACGAGGACGGAATCTCTCGACTACATCTTCTCGACCTTGTTGCGGGAAAGGAACGTTCCACACCTCAGCTTCCGATTGGCATCATCTCTGATCTGAAATGGAACAAGGACTCTACCGAAGTAGCGTTTAATTTCAAGTCACCGCAAACACCGAATGACGTGTACTCGGTTAATAGTCAGACTGGTAAAGCGGAATTATGGGCGAAGAGCATAACCAAAGGAGTGGATACCTCGCAGTTCGCTCAAGCTGAGCTGATCCATTGGCCGACATTCGACAGCAGAACTGTGTCCGGTTTTTTGGTATCGTCCGCCAACCAAGTTTACAGGCAAGCGTCCCGTGATCATCGACATTCACGGTGGCCCAGACGAGCAATACCGTCCAACGTACAACTACGAGGAGAATTATTTCCTAAATGCGTTGGGCGTCGCAAAGCTCTATCCGAACGTCCGGGGGTCAACAGGTTATGGCAAGACGTTCGCACACCTTGATGATGGGCTGCGAAGAGAAGATGCAGTGAAAGACATTGGGGCGCTCCTGGACTGGATCAAATCACAACCGTATTTGGATTCGGATCGGGTCATGATTGAAGGCGGAAGCTATGGTGGATATCTCGCACTTTCAGCCGCATACACTTACAGCGATCGGATCAGGGGAACTATTTCTGACAGCGGAATCACCAGCCTTCTCAGCGATGCCGAACACACCGATTCTTGGCGACGTGACATAGAGCGATTGGAGTTCGGTGATGAGCGTGATCCGAAGATAAGGCAGTTCATGGAGAACACTGCCCCTGTCGTTAACGCAAAGAAAATAGGGAAGCCGTTGCTTATCTTTCAAGGCGCTAACGATCCGCGTGTTCCGGTAAGCGAAGCGGCAAGTTTAGTAGCCGCTACGAAGGATAGAATTCCTGTGTGGTACGTCTTGGCTAAGGACGAAGGCCACGGCTTCACACAACAACAGAATCGAGATTACAAAACGTACGCAACGATACTTTTTGTCAAAGAGTTCTTGCTGAGATAACTGACCGCTAAACCAAAGCCGCAGTTCCATCGCGGCAAATTCAGAACAAGGAGAAACAAGATGAAGAAACTGAAAGCGATCATTGCAAGCCTGTGTCTTGTCGGGGCCTTGGGGCTAGCGACTCCGACTATAACAAAGGCAGACGACGGTACTGGACCGCAGGGAGCGTCCAAATCGACGACCCCTGCACCACCACCGGCGCCTTCCGTTCAGGACTTTTGGGCGCTGATACTTGCCATCTTAATGTGGCTTTTCGGCGGCTAACCGGGTTCTTTCCCAAGTTCCGGTGCGGGGCGAACGGATTTCATTTGTTTCGCTCTGCACCGAGCTTGGCATTTGATCTAAAGAGGGTTCGTATGTTCAGGAAATTATTCATTATTGTCTCGCTGCTATTGTCGCCTCTTTGTTCATTCGCACAGTCTGGACGAGAGCAAACGCGGAGTAGTGTAACCCTCAACGACGAGGTAAAACTGCCCAGCCAATTAAAAGATTCGAAGTTACTCGCCATCACTTACTACCAGCTAGGACAAATATATTCAGAACACAGTCTGTTTCCTCAGGCGATCGATTCATATGAAAAGAGTAAAGAGGGCTTTGAGAGAGCGGGACTCACACGCGACGAGGTTTATGTCCTCGCAGACTTGGGCGCGCTCTATTTCATTCAGGAAGACTATAAGAAAGCCAGAGAATGCTCCGAACGCAGCTTGCACATCGCTGAAAGCGCAAATAGTAATGTGCCAGCGGGAGCGTTTCCTGACGACTTCGGTAAAGCGCGGGCGTTGCTCACCCTCGGCGACCTTGATACTAACGAAGGCAACTATGAACAAGCCGTTGAGAAGCTGCAAAACTCCCTGGCTCTTTATCAGCGACTAAGCGGCTCAAGTTCGTCATACGATTTGTACATAGCAGGTGTTTACGGTGCGCTAGGACGTGCGTACCCCGAGATAGGCGACTCCACAACTGGGCTTCTCTGTCTGAACAAAGCGCTCGATATTGCCGCCCACAACTCTGACAAGAGGCTGACGGCTAGTCTGCGAAATGACATTGGCTATCTCTATTTGGAACAAGAGGACTACGCACAAGCAAGTGCCCAGTTCAGTGAGAGCCTCAAAATCTACGAGGCCGAGAATAATAAAAGAGAGCGCGGCAGAGTGCTGTTGAATCTAGGCGTCACCGAACAACGAAAATCGAATTACGACGATGCATTGCGATACTTTAGACTCAGCATTGAGAACGCAACGGTAACCGGCGCCCTCGATAATCAAATCGCTGCTTATGAAGGAATCGGAGTTGTCTTAAGCTCGAAGAGAGATTTCGCTGGTGCGATTGAAAGCTTCAACAACGGTCTGGCTCTCGCCAAACAAACAGGCAATAAGATTCGCCAAGCTGAAATCCTGTGGCGTTCAGCTCAAGCCTATTACGAGAAGGGCGATTACGCTCAAACATCCGACTTGGCGCAAAGCGCGCTTACAATGGCGCGCGCGTCGCATTTGCCAAAGCTTACGTATCTAGCAACGACGACCCTCGGGGAGTCGCTTGCTGCACAGAAGAAATCCGATCTCGCAATTGAGACCTTGAAAGATGCGGTTCAACAACTGGAAGCGTTGCGCGAACACGTTGCTGGCAGTGAGCTAGAAACTCAATTGTTCTTGGAGAACAAAGTCGCTTCTTACAATGCTCTCGTTGGTCTACTCATCAAGCAGAGCAAATCACTCGATGCGCTCCTGTACGCGGAGCGAGCGAAAGGACGTGTGTTACTCGACGTGCTTAGAGATGGAAAGCCTGACTTGGCAAAGGCCTTGACGCCGGCTGAGAAAGCAGAAACGCAACGTCTGAACCGAAGGATCTCAGAGATCAATGACAGCATCGAGAGGCAAGAGACTGTCAACGCTTTATCCTTGAATTCTCTTTACGAGCAATGGGACGCCGCACGGCTCGAATATCAATCGCTCCAGGACTCGCTTTACCTCAAACATCCCAAGGTGAAGATTCGAAGTGGTGAAGCCGCATCAGTGACGCCTGACGATCTTAGTGCTCTGACGGTCGGGAACGACACGGCGTATTTGGAGTATGTGGTTGCAAAGGATCGTATTTTTCTAATTGTACTAACCAAGAACGAGACGAGCCGTGCCGCCGATGTCGAAGTGTATCCCATCGAAATCGAGCCAAAGCAGTTAGCTGGTAAGGTTAATCAGTTTCATGACAGACTCGCCAGTCGGCATCCCGATTACATGGGTGATGCGCGCGAACTTTACTTAAGGTTGATCGCGCGGCTACCAAGCAGATTGAACATGCTTCGACGATTTGTATCATCCCCGATTCCTTTCTTTGGAATCTTCCATTCCAAGCGCTGATTACTCCGTCAGAACATTTTTTTATCGAGGACCATGCGCTCTATTACGTTCCCTCCTTAGGTGTTCTGCGAGAGCTGAACCGACAAGAATCTGCAAGGGACAAGGCAGGATCGTCACTCATCGCTTACGGTAACCCTGTAATAGACAAAATTGAGCAACGCAATGCAGACTTGTGTCCATTAACGGATGCGGAACAAGAGGTAAGCTCAATTGCGAACTCCTTTGATCCGAAGATCAGCAAAGTGCTGATCGGACGCGAGGCGACTGAGAAAAGCTTTAAAGCTTTCGCGTCAACGTATTCAATAATTCATCTGGCAACACACGGTCTCATCGATAACAGACAACCTCTCTATTCGTACCTGTTGTTGACAAAAACCGAAGGCGACCCAGACAACGAAGGGCGACTAGAAGCACGCCAGATTATGGACATGAATCTTCATGCGGATCTCGCAGTTCTGTCCGCCTGTGAAACGGCCAATGGCAGGATTAGCCCCGGCGAAGGCGTAATAGGAATGTCGTGGGCCTTCTTTGTCGCAGGCACTCGCTCAATGCTGGTTAGCCAATGGAAGGTGAACTCAACCAGTACGTCTCACCTCATGATAGATTTTTATAAGAGTCTGAATTCAACTCGCTTCGAGACCAACAATAGAAAAGCGCGGGCGTTAGAAGATGCTACGCTTGGGTTGATGAAGAATGACCGCTATCATCATCCATTCTACTGGGCCGGATTCGTACTGATTGGAAACTGAAGCGATCTGAAGCGGTCGCCATCCATGGAATTGCTATTCTTGTCCCTGACTAAATGTTCTAAAAGAAGAGCGGTCAATTCGTCGGTTAACCCCTGGTTACTATCTAAAGTTAATTTGCTTTCGCGTGCTCGACAATCGCTTCTTCCAATGTACGACAGAGTTGCGTTCCTAACACATCCAACAGCTTTCGGTCGTCGACGATATCGCGACTAGCGGATATATTGCCGTGAAGATGAAAGACCCGGTTTCGGATTCGTCGAAGCTGCTCCAAGTGATGGTGGACTACCTTGCGTCGCTCACCATCACTACCGCCATAAAACTCCGACGCGAAATATTTTTTGGCGTCATCCCAGCGCCAGCTGATAAGATTCCATAGATCTCCGAATTCCACGTCCCGCCAAATAGGGTCTTCGTCCTCTTGGGGATATAGTTCGTTCTTCGCGTCCGTACCCCGTCGATGCTGCTGCACAGTTTCCAATCTAGATCGTAAGGCATTATGGTCCGGTATGAGTTTCTCGACGAAAGTACGAAGGACTCGTTCTATTCGTAACAATTCACTAGCGATCTGCCTTTCATTTGTATCGGTAGGCGGCGTTCCCAGTTCGAATTGATTCATCAAAATTCGAATAATTTGTTGCTTGTGCTGACTCGGCATGAGGATAACGTTGTTCTGCCCACAGAAATTCTTCAACTGATCTTCATTGAACGTGTTATCTAATAGGTCGTAAAAAAGTATTGGATTAGAGAATCGTGCGAGTAACGATTCGAGTGTGACATCTGCACCCACCGCGTCTCGAAAGTGCTCATTCAACAGCAAGCGCTTAACAAGATCAACCGTAAGGTGATGATCAGCTATTCCCGCTTCCTTAGTTACGCGTGTGACGATCGTTGAGACGCCAAAGTCGTCAGTCATCCCAACTTCGCTAGAAGCTGCGTTCATATCTAGTAGACGGGAGCGTAGTGATTCCTTGGCATCAGGTGTGAGGCACTCTATCAAACGTATTAGAGCTTCAAAAGATTGCGTCATTAAATCTGCACTTCGAAGGCCGGAATCGACCATTTCGATAGAAGTGCGCTGGGCTAATTCAGAGGCCTCATTTAGTTTACTGGGGAGGTTTTCACTATCTTCTTCTAAACAAAGTTTCAGCTTTTGCACTACTAACGCAAAGCGAGCCGTTGTCCCAGGATCAGCGACTGCTACTAAGCCCTGTTGCGGTAGGCCCATAGGTAGCCCGGTACATCGCTTCGAGATCGTATCGAGTCGAAGGAGGAGTTCCTCGGCCATTCGTAGAATCGCCTTAACCGCCGGGGGCTGATTCCTGTCTCTTCGAATGCGTTTGTAAATCACATCGAGATAGTGATCCAAAATAACAAGTGTGTAATAGAAGCAGGAGTTAGGGTGACGATTCTGACATAAATAGGTTTCGCGCTCGGCAAGTCCGTGCTCTGCCAAGTAATTCAAGAGAAAATCTTCAAATGCCTCCAGGTCTCTGCGATCACTTGCATCAAGGTATCGTCCGTAAGTGACGTTTCCTTCGTGTACTGCAACCACTACATAAGCTGGCGAGTAGACGACCTTCGGCCATGTCCCATCGTCAAGTAATATTCGGTCCGCCATCTTTCGGGCGCCGCGGGCTAGGCTCTTAGTGGCGAGCTTGGCCATGCCATGAAGATGTCCTTGGCATTGGGTCGAAGCATTCACTTCTTCAGACCACCGTTTGTCAATGGTTTTCCACATCTTGCCGCGAGCGCTGTTATCGCGAGATTCAGTACGAACTGGCTCAACGTCCAGTAACTGCGTCAACGTAAGCATTGACGTGAGAGCCGTACCAGTATGTCGCAGCATGTTTGCCCACGCCACGCGGTTAGCAAGCCAGTTTGGATCAAGCGGATCGGCAGAGGGCATGCCCTCTGCGATGTTGGTGACTGGACTGGGTACGTCTCCGGCTCCGTCCTGCCAAGTGGCCATATACTCTTCGACGGAGGTTGCTTCCGCGACCGGGAAGGGCATTCCTAAAAGCTCATGATATGTTCGAAGCGCCATGAGCGCGTGATGCGTGTGAGTCACGCTGCCACAACGACGATACAAATCGAGCTGCTCTGGTTTCCAACTGCCCGCTGGTTGTGTAAGACGAAGATATGTCTGCATCGTCTTGCCCCATGCTCCATGCATGAGACGCTCATCCATTAGTACTCGGCGGGAAGCCTCAATAATGCGAGCGAGTTGTTCCAACCACTCCGTATTCATTACACCCTCTTGAGCGATGGGTTTGCTGACATTTCAACCCCAAAGAAGTCAGGTCGAAGCAGTCCGGCGATTAGAACCTTTTGCCCGTTCTCATTCGTTATGGAGAGTTCAATAATTGTTGCTGGCTCAATTAACAAGACATCGTCCTTGATACCAAGCAGGCCAGCCACAGCTCGCCCCAAGGCTGGTTGATGACCGACCACCACAATCGATTGATCACTGGCGGCAGCCAATTCTCCGAGCCAATTGGCAAACTCAACAGGGTTTGCCTCCGGCACTAGCAGATTAGCGATCTTGATTTCATCGGTTGTAGTTAGTTCGCCGATCCTTTCTGCAGTTTGTCTGGCTCTCCTTAACGGGCTTGCCCAGATATGAGGATTGCGGCCGCAAGTTGAAGCCAAGTAATTGGCTACTAGGGTTACCTCCCGTTGGCCGATTGGTGAAAGTAAGCGGTCGGCATCAGACTCTCCTGGGGAAAGAGACTCGGCCGTACCGTGTCGGACGAGAAACATCTTCATGATTCGATCCTCGCGCCTTGGTCGTGGAGCGTGGCGAACAGCCCTCTCCTCACTAAATGGATAAGCAAGATGACTGCGGCCAACAATAACATAATGAAGACGCGACCTTCTTTTTCTAGAAAAGTTTTGAAAACTCCCCTGATCACAAGAAAGCCGTCGGAAATATTCGGAAGTAATAGATTTGCAAGGAGTTAACTCAACCCTGTCGAACAAGACAAACACTCCGAGGAATCCTCGGAACGCCTATAGGTTAAGGATCATGATCGAATCCATTACATACGGTTTAATCAATGGCATGTTGGTCGCCCTCTTAGCCGTTGCGATAGCGATGCATTATAAGGTGGCGCGTTATTTAGACTTTTTCCTGCCAGGCTTCGTCGCCCTTGGTGGTTACGTTCAGTATGTTGCTATCCATAAGTACAAACTTCCGATTCTTGTGGCTCTCCTCGCATCCGGAGCCTTTTGCGCTTTAGCGTCTCTCGCGATTGATTCGGCAATCTTGACACCGCTTCACCGAAAGTCGGCCAGTCGGGCGATTCTCCTTCTGAGTTCGCTGGGAGGATACATCGTTATTATCGCAATCCTTGGGGTCATCTTCGGCGGTGCTACGCAAGTATCCCGTCTCGGTCTCGAAGACACCGTAACCATCTTTGCCGTCCGGCTACCAATCGTTCGAGTTTGGCTGGTGGGCTACGCTTTGATTTTTCTTTTGGCCGTTGCGATGTCTCTACGAGTAACACAGTTTGGAAGACTCCTTAATGCCGCATTTGATTCCAGCAGTCTCCTTGAAAGCTGCGGGCACAATAGGGATTCGCTTCGACGCGTGACATACGCTGTTGCCGGACTTCTGTCCGGAATTTGTGGTGCCCTCTTTGCAATCGACACAGGCGTGGAGCCAACCGGGGCCATGGCAGCATTCATATTGGCCGCAACGGCGGTAATTGTCGGCGGAATTGGTCGCTTGGCGGGAGCCACATTAGCCTGTTTGATCCTTAGCCTTGCACGAGCCCTTCTGATTTGGGTGGTTCCTTTTCAATGGAGTGAGACATTAGTCTACGCCTTGCTTTTTGGCTTCGTGTGCTTGCGGCCCCGTGGACTTTTCCCATTACGTCATCCGGAGCCCAACCAATGATCTACGCGACCAATCTATTCGTCATGTTGATCATATATGTCCTGCTTGGGCTATCGCTCAATTTGTTGGTAGGACATTCAGGACTGATTTCAACCGCCCACGCAGCCATGTACGGCCTGGGCGCGTACGTGACATCGATACTCGTGGTTCAGGGATTTGCGTCACCCATTATTTCGCTTTTCGCAGGCACAGTCTGTGCGGGCTTTCTGGGGGCCGCGATCGGTTATCTCTCGATCCCCCTCAAGGGGGATTCGTTTGTGATCGGGACGTTGGCAGTCCAGATGGTTATTGTCTCTTTGTTTCGCAACATGAAAGACATCACTGGCGGTCCATACGGACTTACGGCCATCCCGAGGCCATCGGTCTTCGCAAGCGTACTAGATTCCCAATCGTCTTTCCTGCTTTGGGGAGGTATCCCAATTCTGGTAATGGGAACTGCGATTGTCATTCTATATCGTACGCCCTTCGCCCGGGCGCTGAGAGCCGTTCGTGACAGCGAGAATATTGCCGTCACCTTAGGCAAGTCTTTGGCTACTTTACGCACTCACAATATGGCCGTTGCTAGTTTAGCCGCCGGCTTCGCGGGCGGTCTTTTCGCCTTATATTCATCCTACATTGATCCGTCCAGTTTCACATTTGAAATCTCTATTTTCATCTTGATGATTGTAATCATAGGTGGCAGCGGTAATTTGAGGGGTCCAATCGCGGGCGCAGTTCTATTGTTATTGCTGCCCGAACTTTTGAGGTGGGTTCCACTGTCCCAAGCTAGCTTTCCGTACGTGCGTCAGATGCTCTACGGTCTAAGTCTCGTCTTGGTGATGCGGTTCCGACCGCAAGGGTTGTTAGGAAGCTACAGGTTCAACCAATGAGCGAAGTGTCATTACAAATCACTGATCTGAGCGTCTCCTATAGTAACGGACACTACTCGTCTACAGATCTGGACGCTAGCGATAAGACAAATGATGTTCTTCGGGACCTCTCTGTCTTATTTGATCAGGGTCAAATTCACTGGCTTCTTGGGCCAAACGGAGCGGGAAAGTCAACCATGTTCAAAGCGATCTGTGGAGAAATCCCTGTTCACAGAGGTCAGATAAGTTTCGAGAATCATTATCTGAACGATCTTCCGCCGTCATCTCGGGTTCGTTATGGTATCGGTAGATTCCTACAAACGCAGTGGGTTTTTCCAAACTTGTCCCTGCTCGACAACATACGGATCGCAATTACTAGGCAACCAGGCGAAAACATGTTGACCGCTCTGCTGCCTAGCAGCTGGCGCCGAGAAACCGAAATAACTGGCCGCTCGATTCAGTTGCTAAAGGACTACGGGTTTCAGGAGCGCTATGACATCGCAAACACGCCTGCAGGAGCGCTTTCCTGTGGATGGGCCAAACTTCTTTCCATAGTCAGGCTGCTTGCCCAAGATCCTAAGCTCTGGTTGTTGGATGAACCGATTGCCAACGTCGACGAAGCAAACCAAGAGCGTATCTGTCGCATTATTGAAGAACAAGTTCGACAGCGCGGTCGGACTGTGATTCTTATCGAACACGAGGTCGGCGCCGCCGGGCGAATTAGTCATTTGGCCGATCGGGCCGTCCTGATGTTCCAAGGTCGAGTGGTAAGTGATGGTCTGCCGCTTGAGGTCAAGGCAAGCAAATCCTATCGAGATGTTTTTGGGGTCGCGTAGTTACACGATTCGTTCAAGAAGGAGCAAGCAAATGAAAAAAGGCTATGTCTATCTGTTGCTAATCGGGATCGCTCTTAGTGTGCTCGTGTGGTCGTGCAGAAGAGAGCAAGGCGGCACACAAGCAATCAAAGTCGGTTCGGTTCTCAGTCTTACAGGCGACTTGGCAGAGTACGGGACAAGATGCCGAGAAGGCATAGATATGGCGGTCGATGAGATCAACGCCGCCGGCGGTGTCAATGGAAGACCTTTGCAGATAGTTTATGAGGACGATAAGGGCGTGGCGACTGAAGGCGTCGCCGCTTTCAATAAGCTCACCAGCGTGGACAAGGTTCCCGTGGTCATCGGCGCAGTTTCAAGCTCTGTTACGCTTGCATTGGAGCCCATTGCCACTCGGGAGCGTATTTTCCTCTTCTCTCCCGTGTCTTCGAGCCCGAAGATACCCGGTAGGAGCAAATACCTCTATACGATGTGGCCGCCAGATACGCTTGAAGCGCGCGCTCTCGCCGAATTCGCCAAACAACAGCTGAAGAAGAGCAGAGTTGCAATACTGTATGTCGACGGTGAATACGGGCTGGGTCTAATGGAACAGTTCCGCAATCGCGCACAGGAGCTTGGCATGCAAGTGGTTTCAACGGAGGCGTATCCTCTGAACAACAAGGATTTTCGAGTTGTCATTCCGAAACTAAAGCAAGCCGATCCTGACGTTATCTTTCTAGCGGGGTACCACAAGGAAATGGCGTTCGCGACGAAGGCGATCCGTGAGGCTGGCATGGACCAACAAATCTTGGGTAACACGGATTACGAAGTAGACGAACTACTTCAGATCGCTGGTAGGGCCGCTGAGGGAGCAGTCTATGCGACCCCGCGATTCAATCCTGATCAGGGAGGAACAATCCAGAAGCAATTTGCCGCCAAGTTTAAGGAGAGGTACCACAAGGAGCCGTCTCTATTCCAGGCCAACGCCTACGATTTGGTTTACTTTATCGCCACAGCGTTCAAAGCTAACGGCGTGAATGCCGACGCCCTCGTGAAGTATGTCCCGACGATACGTGATCACGATGGCGCTTCGGGGCGTACAAGCTTCACTGAAGGTGGAGAGGTCGTCAAGGACATCACGATTAAGACAGTTCGTGACGGCCGCTTCACAGAATGGAAATGATCTGAGCAGAAAGACGAAGGAGCGCTAACCATGTTCAGGAAGATAACGCTGCTCGACAACATCATTCTATTCCCGGAGCAATACGCGAGACTAGGGTCCTGTGCGAGGTCCGTAGAACTGGGTTTGGGCCTTTCAACCGAGGAAATCGATAAACGAATTCGTTTGTTCGAAACGACTGGAGCTAAGGTTGAATGCATAACTGAATGCGGGTCTGAGAGGTTGAATGATGACGCGCTGATTGGAAAACTCTCGGACACCGACTGTCTCATAACCTGTTGGCAACCCCTCTCGCGAGATGTGCTTAAGCACCTAGCCGACCGACTCCGTCTTGTTCTGTATTGGACGGATGCTGTTCGTGCCGACAAACAGGCGGCGAAGGAGTTTGGCATCACTGTAGATAACGTTCCCGACTACGGAACGAACGCTGTCGCGGAATACGTATTTGCTTGCCTTTTTGAAGTCCTGCGTCGGCCTAGTTATCACGTGAAGCGAGCACATTCTGGTTCGTACGATTATGAAAACTTCAAAACCGCAAGAAAAGGAATTCTAATGACCGATGAGATCTATGAACAGACTCTCTTTGAAAAGAAACTCGGTGTTGCGGGTTTCGGACGAATCGGTGAAAGGGTCGCAAGGATCGCGAGAGGGCTAGGTATGGAAGTCGTCTACTTTTCGCGCACGCCGAAGAAAGAAGCTGAAGAACTTGGTGTACCTCTAGTTTCGTTGGAAGAGATGTTTCGCACTTGCGATATTGTTAGCGCTCATTTCCCCTCTTCAGTTCGGCAGCCGTTAATTGGAAAAGATCTACTGGAGCTTCTCAAACCTGAGTCGATCCTCATCAACACTGGCGGCCCAGAAAGTGTAGATTATGACGCACTCATCGATTTGCTTGAGGCTAGAAGCTTCCGGGGCATTTTGGATGTGCATCCACGAATTCCTGATCGTAAACGCCTCAATCAGATACCAAATTTGTTCTATACATATCGCTCTGCTTGGTACACGAGACAATCTCTGTGGCGCAAAGGCGAAATTCTAATGAGTAAACTAGAAAGCTATTCTGCTGAATTAGGAACTGAATGATGCAAATCTCTCCCGAAAGAATCAGGGGAATTACTGAGGAGATCACTGACCGAATCAAGGAGGTCAATCGAGACGTTGTTTGGTTCGAAGAAGAGATTCTACCCAGCGATGATCCACACATTGATCAGTTCTTACAGATTCCCACTGAAAAGCGGCTGTTTCAGACTCGCATTGGCTATTGCTTTCAGCCACTAATCAAACTGATTTACGAAGTCTTGGGCCAGAACTTGGCGTTCGTCATATTGATGTATTCGCCCGAACAACTAACACCGAATGTCCTCATGAAGGACCTCAAATTCTGCGCATTTAACAACCGGAATCCCGACGCCGAATCGCAACTCAGATTTCGTAAAATATTCCGTTTCGTTGGTGATGAGAGATTCAGCGAGGCAAGTATTCAGACATCAAAAATTCTTTTCGAAAAGGCTGGATGGAAGGCCAAGTCTGAGCATGATTGCCGTCCATATATTTATTCCTTTGAGGAAGGAAAAGTCAGAACTGAGCGAGAAGGTATACAGATAGTTCCGGTGGGTCCGCTCTTACAGCGCGTGCTTGACAGCTCATACTTTCAAAATCTGAAGAGTTACTTGGCGCAAGCTCCCCCGGAGAGCATTTGGGACGAACTAGGGAAACAGTTTAAGCGATTCTACGACGATGGGGACTTGGAGAAATGGGTTATCGGAAACAACCGATCATCCAAGCAACAAGAAAGAACAGCCGAGTCTTCATCAAGCCTCAAAGATATCGATCATAGTTCATTGTTTGCTTTTGAGTATCTCTTAGAGACATTTGGACTCAGAAGTTCCCGAGACCTCCGCCGACGGTTCTTGAACTATCTCACCTGGATGCTGCTGTGCGACGAAGACATTCAATCTTACAGCTATATCGGCGCCCTGCATGAGGGCTTACCTCAGGGGGAGCTGGTGATTGGTTCTCGACGTAGCGCCGACATCGACTTTGTGGTCCAAGTGAAAAACATTGCCATGGACAGTTTTCGAAAGGTCTTTGACTCACCAAAGCCGTGGCGTGAACGACGACCCAAAAAGAGTAATCGCTTCAACAGGCTTAAGCTGAAAACCAATAACGCCAAGGACAACGCGGATGCCGCTAATCAGAGCGAACTTGCTACGCTCGACGACGAACGGCACGGAGTTGATGAATTTATCAACAGTAACGAATGGGCCGGTTCGAATGCCTCAGCCGAAATGATGGCAGTTTCAGGGCTCGATGAAACGCTCCTGAATTACGTCGGACCTATTCTTACGAATACTTTTATCTCACCGCATCAGCAGCTATCGCTGGAACCATTCTGGAGCGAGAACGCTAAGGCAGGTGATGAGGAGTTTAAGCAGTACATAGCAGATCTAACGCACAGCGCGTTAAGCGAGGAGTTCTCACTTTACCAGCGCAATGTAGACGCCTTTCAACGGGCGATAGACGGAAATCTGCTTTATCAATTCAAGCAACGATCGCGAGTCAATCCTTTTTTGATGGCGATGTCACCAATCGCTGACTATCTGACAAACGAAATGAGCAGGATCAGAGAGGCGGCTATTGATAAGTCGGCCCGCTTGAATCTAGATAACCGCTCTTTGGGGGAAATACCTCTCGATCCGAGTGGCCTACTCTCCATGAATATAGTGTTCTGGGATATTGCCACAACCCGCTTTCACTACTGCTCCCTTAGCTTCATTGATGGTGACGAAGTTTTTGCTTATGCGTTCAGCAAATTCTTTAGATTGATAGAAACTGTAAATGTTGATGTTTCGACTGCTCCGCCAGAAGGCCGTGGGATTATGGAAGATATCCTTCTGATGTCCGATGTTCTCTTTCGAACCTCAAAAGGAAAGATCGAGCCCGTGTGCATAGCATTCGAAGATGAGCAAACAGTTCCTGAAGGAAGTAACATCTTTTCATTTCCAGTATCCGAATACATTAGATACTTAAAAGATCCTGAAGTGCATAAGGCGTTCAATAAACTATACGTTGATATCTTGCTTGAGAGGGACATAGCAAAACAGCAAAAGATCTTCAAAAAGTTCTGTTCAGATAAAAAGGCGTCTCATGGCGTATGGGATTTTCTCCGCAACGGAAAAGATAAATTTGAATCGAAAAAACTAGAAGATCGAACGACTGCGTTTCTCGAACGATATGGTGTTGAGCCGATCAACCAAGAAACGGTTGCACAGTTTCTGACCTATATTACCTGGCTTTGGCTTTGTTATCGCGAGCGCCCGGCTTATTACTATTACATACCAACCCAGTTACCATTCGATGAACGTGTGGGTGGCTTTGCGATTGCAAGCGAGACTCCGATCCCAGCGGACATTGTTGAGTTTCTATTCGTCAGTGTCGGCCCGCGGATTGTCTCCTATCCCGCACTGTTACATCACCGTGAAGCCGACACTAATCTAAGCCGGGCAATACTACACTGCTGGTTCGATTCACTCCTGCACATTATTTCTAATAGTTATGGTCTGAAGGAGCTCGGCCAGAACTTGGAGTCAATGGACCTCAAGCTAACAGAGATCCAGCAGCTTCTGGGGGCTGAGGCTCTCGACAAGACCGAAAGGCTCCGTGCCATAGTCAAAGACACTCAGTGGCAGTTGGAGAAGATTCCAGATTTAGAAGCCGATCTAAAAAGGATTTTCGGCGAACAATCCTCACCCGACACGCTCTTAAAAGTCTCGGAAGTTTTTAAACTTAGCTTGAGATTCAGCCGGAGATTTGTACAAAAAAGGCAGGTTAATGTAAGCAAATCTGAAGCCCCATTGTCAGATGGAGAAGGGTTTGCATTGCACTCACCAATCGTTCTTGTCCTTTGGCACCTAATCCTCAACGCATCGAAAGCGGCTGGTGATCTGCCGTATGGCGTCGAACGTAAGCTGGATATCAACACAAAAATTGATCCTGAAGCTCGGCAGGCAATAGTCACAGTCAAAAATCTCGCGCTGAGTTCAATGGCTGACCAAGTTAATAAGAAGGAATTTTGGAAAGGTCTAAAAAAGGATGAGGCGGTTCTTAAGGCGTTATGGCATAGGGCGTCACCTGGAATAGTACCGGAGAAGACGTTAATCGTCCGAGTTGAACCACACCAAGATGAGAAACTAGCGTACGTGGAGGTTTCATTTCATGCCCCAGCAATCCCCGTTAGCTCTATATGAAATCCCTGTGCTCTATGTGGACGATACCAGTGACAGCCACAGCAAGGAACTCATTGATGCCCATATTAATCGAAGCACTGAGAAGTTCTGGCGGGCGGCGAGAAAATTGTGTCCAGCTCACGATGGCCCTGATGATGCTCGTTGCGATAAGTGCATTTTTAAGCTCGATTTCTTCCCGTTTTTCCCGCAGGCTCTCTACGCGCTCTTGGACAGAAGGTATTTCGTATATCTCGTCGACATACATGCCGAGGACGTCTCATTAAATAACTGGGATGACAAGGCATACGGAGCAGAGGCGAACCAATTCAAGGACAGGTTAACTCAATTATTTCCTAAGATAGCGCAAGGAACCTTAATCGATGGTCAAAATCACATAATTCCCGCGATCGCAAAGTTGCGACATCGGCTTCATCCCTACGTCGTTTGGTGGTCCGCCGCATACGATCCCAAGGACGCACTCGACATCGGCGGCAACATTTCCCATATCGCTAGGAAGGACAAGGATCTCGATGGCGTCCTGGCCTCCGCCGTCAATTGGCTAAAACTCCAAATGCTGGACGGCCTTACTGTCCCACTCCCGGTACATTCGTTTCAGATTCCAAGTATCGATCCCAACTTGCTTGAATATCCGATCTATATTGATTTCAAACATCCGCAACAACCATCTGTTCGAATAACTACCGGCGTCGAAATTACTAACGTTGCCGGTGAGCAGATTGCTCAAGCGGTACCCACTACGCTTGGTCCCACCTACACTAGGAAGATTCAGGCTAGCTTAGATCGCGGATTAATGCTGCGCTATTTAATGCGTGGAGGAAGAACTCCTAAGGGAGTTGAATTCAAACCTAACTCATATGGGTCACACCTTTTTGAACTGTCAACAAAAGAGGAGAGGGTCGAAGCTCAACGCGAAGCCAGCTATCCCACACTGAAGGTCGTTCGGGAATTACTGGAGCAAAAGGTGGAGCGAGGAAGTAAATTTGCCTTTTGGAATTGGCATGGTGGTATCTATGCTCTCAGCTCGGTTGAATTAGCTTGGCGCTATTTGTATCACGCCGTTGTGCAACTTTACCTGCACTCGCGTTCCCAAGGTGAAAGACTCGAAGAGTTCGCGGAGAAGGCTCTGTCTTTTGACGCTGAGTTTCTCACAGAATTCAATGCACTTCAGAAAGCGAAACAGTTTAGTGAACGTGCTGCAATTCTAGGTGACGACGAACTCGGCGCGAGGTGCGGGGATCTCGAACTGTTGTGGATGCCGTCCGTTATCTCGACAGCGATTGATATGGAGACTACCACATCTGAAATGTCAGAAGGCCTGAAGGGGCTCAGACTCAAACCGATTGAGATCATTGATAGAATGATGAAGGAAGTTAAGAGGGACGAGAAATTTCGAAGAGTCACATTCTTTAGAGGCTCCGGTGTAACGGATGCATTTTATGGTTTGCTTCGAACCATTTTTGAAATTGAAAAAGGAATGAAGGAAAGAAGAGAATTAAGAATGTCGATTTTTCGACTGTATGCCGACGGTAGGAGCCTACATGACCAGTGTTAGTCATCGCCTCAACGAGCTTCTTTCCGGTTTGAAATGGTCCGGGTCTACCGATCTCAGCAAATCAGAATTGGTGAGTCTTCAAAATTGGCTTGAGCAATTCTTCCTGGTCCTGCTGACTGAGCCTCAAATCAAACAGTACTTTCGTTTCTTAGAGAAACGAATAGAGCCGGATGAGATCAAACGTGCAGTTGCTTTTTGCGTGACCAATCTTGAAATAGATCATCATTCGTACGAAGAGCCGGAGTATTTCGGATCATTCTATTTGGTCACCTCTCATATCCGCGCATTGGCGGAAAGGGCCTGCAGCGACAAGAAACGAATCCGTTGGAAAGATTTAGAGAAGCTAATTCTCTCATCTTCCGAGATTTCGAGGTTTAGCCCCTTCACTGAGGTAATGGACGATATCACCAACATATCAGACCGCCGTCAAGAAGATGATCAGTACCCTAAAGAGGAAGAATTAGTGCCCGATTTTCACGAGGGGGCCTTAACTGAGATCGCTGCAATAAACTCGGCTTATGAAACCTTGAAATCGACGGGTTCGGTTCTTCCGAAACTGCAAAGGATCGTTGGAGTCATTCGCGAGGAGCTTGTCAGGGGTGATTTGGACCCATCAAAACCTTGGATTGAGATTTGGACCCTAGTAAGACGACGAAGGAAAGAATTGGATTACGTTGATCTCGCTCGAGGGGAAGCTTTTCGTGCCGTGATGACGGGGGAACTAAGCTCAGAGGAGAGGGAGGTAGTATTAGCTTGCCTAAAACTAATGGTCGACTCAGCCGTGCCAGGTACAGACCGGCCACTGTTGAGTCTCGATGAGGAAGTTTACGCGGACGATGACCCCGACGCGAAAGTGACGGCCTCCGATGTTCTCTCGACGTTGCTCGAACTAATTCGGAAACCAAACAAGGATCTGGAAACGGCGGACGATCAATATCTCCTGGAACAGTTTACCGACTCTTGTGGCGTATGGAAGGTTCGGCCCGTTACAGCAATCGCTAACTCCTTCGCATTTATCGATCAAGGGTTAACTGGTCCATTCGAGCCAAACGCTAACGCATTAAGAATAATATTAGGATTGACTTTGATAACTGCAAAACCATCAAGGAACGGATTATTCGAACAAATCGACAAGTATCTAGAATATCAATACGCCGTGGAAACTAAGGGTCGGAAACCATCGAAGCCGATTCGGAAAAGACGTTCACGCACTGATAAAAGGTGATTGTCCAGTACGGATCTAGGAATCGCGTGAAAGACTGCATGGTCACGGGCGCAAGCAGGGCCTTGGCTTCTCTCGCGCCAGGAATCTAATTCCCGGATAATACAGCGATCCGTACGGGCAATGCTCCTGTCGCTTTCCAAAGTCTCGGTTTCCAAATTCTCTCCTCATTAGGTCTTTTAGGCTCCGTACTTCCGAGAATTTCCGAAGTCATAGCAAAACAAATCCTTCCGAAGTTTTCCAATCATCCATTCCCAGTCGCCTGTCGGAAGCCTTCTTATATATAGCCTTGGAATTGCCAAAGGCAAAGAGCGAAAGAAAGCGTTGGCTTGTTATTGCTGAGCTTGGATTCGCTGTTTTATCCGACGCGGGAACGCTATGAAAGAATGTTCAACCTGCAGGCGCTGTTTTCCAGATGATCTTAATTTCTGCGGTGAAGATGGGGTGCCGCTTACATCGACATTCAGCGGCGATCTGATCATCGACGGGCGCTATCGCTTGGAGAGTTGGATCGGGCACGGAGCCATGGGGAGCGTGTACCGCGCTCAGCATATTTATTTGAAAACCATTCATGCCGTCAAAATAATCCATCCCGATTTGATCCGAAATGATCCAAAACTGGCTACTCGTTTTCGTCAGGAGGCGATGGCCGCAGCAGCGATCCAACACCCAAACATCGTTACCGTTACCGACTTCGGCATAGTCGATGGAAGCCGTCCCTTTCTCGTGATGGAATTCGTCAAAGGTAAATCACTACAGGAGATCATTACGGCTGAAGGTGCCATGCCGCCGGCCAGAGTTTTGGAGTTTTTTGAGCAGGTTGCTGCTGGCGTATCTGCTGCGCATCGTTATCAGATCATTCATCGTGATCTGAAACCATTGAACATCATGGTTCAGGATGGCAAGCCAGCAAGGGAGGGTGTGAAGATTCTTGATTTCGGATTGGCAAAGATAAAATCCAGCGATCTGCTCGGTTCATTCGAACCGGCGAAGACTGACGCTTTGATTGGAACGCCTTACTACATGGCGCCAGAGCAGTGGTCGGATGACGAATGCGATGAGCGCACTGACATTTACAGCCTTGGCATTATCCTTTTTCAAATGCTCACTGGCGATGTGCCATTCAAAGGAACGTCCATACCATCGATAATGAAAAAGCATTTAATGAACGACCCACCACCTTTCGCGTCGGTTGGCGTGCACGATTCGTCCGGTCTCGAAGGTGTTGTGCGAAAAACTCTACAGAAGAAGCCAGATGATCGGCCCCATACGGTGGAAGCTCTCATGAAGGAGATAAGAGCGGTCGTTGCTTACCGATGCCATGTGGCCAATATGTGACCAACTCCCTCCGGCACAATGCGTTGCCCCCGTTCTCACGATCTAGAGTTGGCGTACCTAGCTCGAAGTTGAGCTTCTGTTTTCAGTAGCTCTGAAAATTCCCCTCGATCCTATCTGGATCATATTGGTGAATGACAATCATGATTCTCATTCGGCCAGCGGTGTTGGCCGTGCTGATAGGTTAGAAATGGTGCACTAGTGGGCGTAAATCGAAGTCCTGGTCCGCCTTAGCCACCTCTTCCATCTCTTTCTTAAACTGATTAATCGTTTTGCCATAAACCCGGCCACCGTCCGGGTCAATTATCTCTAGAATGGTACCATCAGCCGTTCCATCGCCGCTGATACCGTAAACAATACGTTCATGAACGCCCCACTTTTTATGACCCAAAGGAAAGGCTTCTGCCACCCAGAGCGGACCGAACTCCTTTAGTAATCTCAACCAGCCATCGACAGAATAATTCTGAGGTGGTTCGTGCCTCAAGTGCACTTGGGATTCCAGGGGGATTTCATCCTCTGGAAAGAGGCCGACGTCAGTATTATAGATAACTTGAAGATCACTGGACAGGCGAGCAACCAGTTCTCTCGTCGGTACAAATCTTTTCTCGTGCCACGAAACTAATATAGCAGTCGATACAGCCCAACAATCCATGTCTTTGGTTTGGGCAATAGGCGGAACCATCCCTGGTACGAAGTATGCAATGGGCGGTGGCGGGGGTAACGGGTATGAGTACCTATTACTGTTTCTGATGAAGGAACTCGCCTCTACTTTCATACCTTGTTGATCAAGATATTCCATTAGATTTGGAAAGAATTCGCGCCAGAAAAGATCACCCGCCTGAAATACTGCATCATCGTTCGGGCTGGTCATGCTGCCCTCGATGGGTGGGTTTCGAGCGCCGCGTTTCAATTGAGTGTTGCCAAAATATGAGTCAAAACCCTTGAGAAGTGATGATACTCGCGTTTCTCTGTCTGCACCTTTGGAGTAGAAGGTCCACGTTCCATTCCCGTTGTCCTTTATACCGAAACCGCGATTACCGCTCACTGGGTGGTATCCGCCATTGATCGTGTTCACAGTGGAAAAGACAAAGTCCGTGTCGGTCGCACACGTTGCGACTACATCACCCTGTTCCAGCACGATTCGGAATCCCCGCAAAGTGTTCTTTAATGCAAGCGCCGGAGTGTAGGTGGCCAGTGTAAAGGACATCACTGCTCCTCTCGGGTCATTCGAGTCCCAAAGAGCCTTATTTCGCTGTCTCACCGCATCGTCGGGTGCGGCTGAGGCTTGGTAAGGTTTAAAGTAAGTTTCCATTGCGTCTTCAGAGGTCGTGGCGCCACGATGGGCAAAGGAAGAAAAATGCTGTCGAATCTCGCGGAAAACGGTTGCTAAAGCTTTGGTGGAGTCCTTGCGAAAGGTTACCGAATAGAAATCGAGATTGATCTTATCGCCTCTACCACTATCAATTGTTAAGACACTCTTTACTGCAGGATCATTGACGATTGGTTTACGGGTCACCATGTCTGCCCAATCGGAAGGGCTATTTGAAGCCCCATTTGAAAGTGGAAGAAAACATTGCGCGACCGAAAGACTACTACACGCAACGATGAAAACGATTGACAGAATTAAAGGTTTCATTTGTGTATGCCATGCATGCGTGATGTCTTAGTCATCAAGTTGCACCGAAGCAACCGGATGAGCGAACCTTTTCTTGAGCAAACTCCAATCAAAGTGTTTCTTGGGGATTACCGCCTCAAAGTACAACGCTTTACCAATTCGATAGCTCTGGAGCGGCGTTAGCGACCTTTCAGAATAAGTTAGATCGTGGCTTACTCCGTCACGGTACTCCAACGAGTCGAGATCGAACGATACACTAGGATCGAATACTGGCCCGATTGTCAGTTGCACGTTTCCTTTGCGTTCTACCCAAGCAACCGGTTCACCGTAAAGGATTGCGGCGTAGGCTAATTCAAATGTCTCAGAAAGCTCTCGGGCCGGCAGGGCATGTGGTTGATGTCGATAGAGAGCCATTCGGCACCAGCCCACAAAATCACCTTGGATTTGCACGTCCGCGTACCAAAGTCTTTGTCGCTCTTCATACCGGAGTGCAAAGCTGGCGAGTGATACCGATCGGCGCGGTGCGCCCGGTACATTAAGCTCGACATTATCTCGATAGATAACGGCTGCGGCTCCACCTACAGCAAGTCGAGGATATAGCTCATCGCTGATGCCAACTCCCTCTTCATCATTATTGGATGTGACAAAATCGGTTGCGCGCGGCACGCGAGTAGTGCTGGTCAAGTCGCCGCGCTCAATCGGGTCCTCGCCCCACAGAGTAGCGTACGTCAGCCCCTCGGTACCGGCGGGCATTTCAGCCCCGCTCAGGCAAGCGATCGCCAATCGCTCACCGACGCTGGATTGAAAAGCCGGCCGGCGTAGGTACATGCGGACACCGAACTGTGTCCGCCGACTGCCAACCTTCTTGTCGCCTTCGTACACGTCCTTTCGAATCGGCACGATGTGGCTGATTCGGGGCGCCGTCAATCTCAAGGTGCTTGGAACATCGACGACAACCCGGTTTGATCTTATTTCAGAATCGGCAACCGGCTCTCCAAACTTATCTGCGAATCGACTAACAGCCACCGCGTTAAGCTTCACCAACTTTCTTCGCTGGTCCTTGAAATTCAGCCGGCTACTATTATCCGCTGTATCGGGGCTTGGCGTTTCCGGTGCCTGTCCCAGGAAAACCTTGTCTTCAGCACACTGCAGCGAAAACTGATCAACAAAGCCATAGGTTGATTTTCCAACGCGGAAATTGGCCAAGCTGGAAGTGAGCATACTCCGCTGTCCAAAAAATCTGCGGAACTCTCCAGCCGCGGGGGCAACCGGCTTATGTTCGCGAAAGATCACGCTGCGCGGCGTAGTCGAAGCATTAGCTGAATCTAATGAATACTGCTGCTGGTTAGGATTGTCGTTAATGTCGGCCCAGGCGCCTTCCAATCGAACCTCCCTGATCGACGCCGCGTCAATTTCAATGCGTCCAAAAACAGTTGCAAATTCGCTATCGAGTTTTCGCCCCGCTACACAGATCGCGCCATTGAGGCCGGCAATGTTGCGCGGATTCTCGCAAATGAGAACCGGCGCTTGTCGGGGCTTGCGCACCGCATGAATGACTTTGATTACGTGTTCAGCGATGCTGGGAATCGGCGAAATATCGTCGCTGGCGACGGAGGGTCCGAATTGATGAAGTTGGGCGTTCGACGCAACCGCAGCGGCTGTTTTCGACAGTAATCCCAAATCGAAAATCGGCACTATGGATAGGTGGAGTTCTCCCGCGGGAGGTACTTCAACCTCTAAACGACGATTACGACGCCAGCGGCCAACACTTCTGATGCGCGGAGACGATTTCTGACTGGCACGAAACGAAATAACGATTGGTCTGAAGTTCTGCCAGTCATCTTTGTCTCCATAAGTCTCTCTGAGCGGTGGCAGCATTAAATGTTTTCTAATACCGCAATAGGTATTATCAAGATAGATTAAGTCCTGGGGCCCTTGCTGTTGGTCTCCGTTAACCAACGTGGCACGCACGACGATCCCGTAAACATCGGGATCATAAAAGTAGTTCAGCTCTTCAGGAGGGATAACTTCAAAGAACTTGCTTATGTCGCGGACATGCTTCCGTTCAGCGTGAATCTCCGTGTCGCTTTTTCGCTGAAAGATTAGACCATGATAACGAGAGGTATCTATATCGATCGGCGACGGAACGAGCGTTACGTTCGTCTCTGGATCATCACTCGTTACGTAGATTGTCCGCCCACCGGAGTCTTGGCTGTTCTGATTTTCCGAAAGGGAAGTTAATACTTCGCCAGGACGAAGGGCGCGCGCGCGGTAAAACGGAAACTGTTGTCGAAACTGATTGGAAAAGCGGTTGTCGTTGAGTCGGGGATCGTCCGATTCGCAGCTTATGCCACCGAGGAACACGTTGCGCAAACGATATTCATAAATTCTGCCAAATGTTAGACGTTCGCTCTTGCCATAACCAGTGACCTCCACTTCAAATGGTTGGCCGGGTCGTAGGACGCTGGGACGATCAACTTTGAGGAATCGGAGGTAATCTTTAGCCTGGCCCGAGCTGAAGCCGTTATAAGTAATTAAGTCGGTGCTCGTATGTTTACGGTCCGGATCGACCGCTTGTTCACGTTCAATGTAGTCCTCCGTCGGGCCGGTTATTGCTTTGCCGGATTGAGTGAATAAGATGCGCTGTTGTTGCTGATGAATGCTGGTGAAAGCGGGGTGAGCCATGTCTCTGACGTCCAAGCGGTAGCCGATCCAAAGATCTTCAAGAAACAGGCACGGGAGCGACGCCTTACGCGCTTCAGGTTCCTTTCTCAAATCCGCGGGCACCATTAGATCCTCGAGCGGCGCCGAGAACACAACACCCGAAGTTTCCGGCTCGGCACTGCCAAATTGGTCATTTCGTAAGATCTGGGGTGGGCGCGTGTCCAATCGCTCGTTGAAGTTTCCGAACGAGTCCTCGGCAGTTGCTGATGGTCCAGCGAGAGAGTTTCCTGTTTGTACGACAATCTCCTTAACCAATGCAGTTTCGGTGTTGATGGAGGATCGCCCGATAACGTGGGCTGCCGCTGCTGTCGTTGAGGCTTGCTAATGCGCCGTTGCCGCTTTCAGACGTCAGGCGATCGTGATACGAGAGCGGGTGAGTATGGTTTAATCGGCGAAACGCCGTTACCTCAACCTTCGACTTGTCATTCGCCAATGAAGCAGGGTCCAGCTGAATAACCAGTGCGCCGCCGTTTATGGCTGTGGTTGATTCTAGGGACCAAGCAGTGGTGAAGCCACAATGGGCGGCGATAAGCGGATTCTTGATGCCGGAATGTACGGCCACATTCGGGTCGGTTAGCGGAATCTCCTTCGTGGCACCAACCGCCACTAGGCCATTCTGTGGTTTCAATTCACATTTAGGGAGGGGTTCTTTTTGTCCAGTGCTGGTACGCGTGACTACCTTTTCGACGGTCCGGCGAAGATTTTGAATCGAAACGTGATCTACTCCAACTTCACTATTTCCATCGATCCCGGTGACGCCGACACGTACCAGCTCCGCGGGTTGGCGTATTTTCGGAATAAAGCCCAGCTAACTGTAGCCCTAGCCGATGCTGAGAAGGCAATTTCGCTCAACGACCAGAAGGGCGACTACTACCAACTTCGCGGATCTATTCTGTGCCTTCAGGGGATAAGCCAAGAGAGTACTTCTCTGTTGAATGCGGGGTTGCGAGATTTATCCAGGGCCATCGATCTGGAGCCGAACCAGTATAAGTTTTATGAGGTTCGCGCTTCAATCTACCGTAAGATTGGCGAGACTGAGAAGGCGGACGCCGATGATAGAAAGGCTGACGATTTGAAGGGGAGACGATTCCTTCAAAAGAGCCCTTAGCAAGGCAAGGTTGCGAGAATTATCTAAGAGCGAAGAAAGTCACAATGGTTACAAGCGGCCTGGAAAGTTTGGGTTGCAGACAATCGCGATGGCACCTATCGAAATCCGATCTGCAAGCTGATCACTCGGAATCCTGATGTCGTTTGATTTGGCGACGACTTCTACCTTGTCGCGTCAAGCGGCGGCCTTGCGAACGCCAAAGCACTAGAGGCAACTTTGAACAGATGATGTGTAGAGGCTTCAGATTCGAGATCACACTTTGGCATCTAAAAACGATCGAATTTCCAAGTGGCCAATACGTGGCCAAAAAAAACCGGATGCTACCGATACTCGATGGTAAGGAATGGGAAAGAACGGGAAAACCGTTGATTTCTCTTGGTGGCTGCAACTTTCGAAAAGGCAAATACTTAGCGTTTTGCCGGTAGTCCGATTCGCAATGCGGAGGTCAGGGGTTCGATCCCCCTCTGCTCCACCAATAAGCTCCTCCCTTTCAATCGTTTACAAGAAACACTCTAATACGCACTAAAAATCATTTGACGTGAGCTTGACGTGGCTGAGCTGGAAGTTCTTTGCAAAGTGCCGTCCTTGCTTGGGCCAACGTGAGAAGAGCCTAATGAAAATAATAGTTGTCGGTGCAAGACCGTTGAAACACTTGCCAGAACTCCGCGCTGGTTATGCGGGGGTCAGTGAAAATAAATCGGCACGCGTGGTAGTCAAAGATCAAACTCAATCGCGTTTCGACCGGGCTAGGCGACAGGGTAGCCTCATCCTCACACTTCTTGAGATTGTTAGTTTCTTGCTTAGGATATTGATGGTGCGGGCACGATTTGGGGATCCATAGCCCCAAGATCGGCAGTTCGATCCCGCCCCCCGCTACCATCGAATAACTTAGCAGCCTCACGAGTTTTTTCCTTGCCAGACTCTTGCCAGACCTGAGTCAAACTAGTGGCCATTCAGGAGTCTCGCAGCCTTCCGCAAATGGCGAAGAATCTTAGAAAAACCTTAGTTTTGAAACTCGCCTTCGGCGGTTGAAGGAGAGCGCCTCAAATAAGCCCCCACGACTCGCGACCAGAAATTTTTGGGTAGTTATGATTTGCGGCTGGCCTTAGGAGTCGTTACCCCAAGGTCTCGCGTTTCACCCTGGACTTCAGTTAAATGACTTCTACGCCGCCTGCGGCGGTCGTCTGAAATTCTGACCCGCGAACCAAACCAAATATTGCTATTGACAGAAAGCTCGATGAGAGAATACATTGGCGGCCGCACATGAAAAGTTGGGACGACCCGGAAGTCGAAGTTGCTGATGGGTTCTTTAGAAAGACGGGCTGGTTGCAGAGCCTGAATGGTTAAGGTCCCGAGCCAGTCTACTAACCTCGCAAGTGCCACATCAACGGCAGTCAAAGAACTCCGAACTGCATTCGTTGCCTATCGAAGGTGATCGCGACAGAAAGCGGTAGTTAAACTTCCTTCGCGGCAGAATTCCTTTTGAGAATGTAAGGGAAATTCTCAACAGATCTTTTTTTAGAAATTCACAGCAGCTCGCTAATGAGCAATAGCGCGAGTGGGCTTTTGGTAAAACCGTTTTCCGGAGGGGTGGCCGCACCTTCGCGCGGGCAGGATGAAGACGTTTCGCGGTTGCGTGCGCGAAGCTCGATTAGGCCTTTCGGAAATGAATAGTCATGGCTGATTTTGAGCGAGTCCGCGAGATTAAGAGAAAGGCGCAAGGTCGCCTGATGACGATACCCGGAGTGCAGGCGGTGGGTATCGGCGGAAAGATCGTCGACGGACAACTCACTTCCGATCTCGCGATCATGGTCTTTGTCGCTAAGAAAAAGTCCGCGTCGGAACTGACACCGCAGGAATTGATTCCCGACGAAGTTAACGGTGTCAAGACCGACGTGTACGAATCCGGAATCTTCCGACAGCTCGCTGACGACGGAACTAAGTACCGCGACCCGCTGATGAGCGGAAGCCGCCTTTTCGCGGGCGGGCGCACGCCGGACGTGAGGACCACGGGTTTCGTTTTTCCAGGCGAGGGGTTGGGCGGGATCGGCACGCTCGGTTGCTTTGCAAAGACGGGCGGCCCGCAGCCCAAGGCCATCGGCCTCACCAATTGGCACGTACTCGGGGCGCCGCCGCACGGAGAGAAAACGAAACTAGAGGTTGCGACGAACGCTCCAAAGTTTATCTTCAGCGGCAGCAACACGCCCGGCACGCTGGTCGTCGCCTCCCTAGCTATTAGTGCGGGCGACCAACGCGCTTTCTACACGACGAAAGCCTCCGATACGCTCACGACCATTGCCAGCGGTCTGGCCGCCCAAATCAACTCGCTCGCAATCTCAGGAGTAAACGCGACCCCGAACGGCAACCAGGTCACGGTCACGTTCCCGGGTTCCGGGAGGCAGGACTGTCAGATCTTTGGCCCGCACGCGGAAAACACTTGGGCTGACATCCGCGCCTCGGTCACGGGGACGGCGATCACTCTAAAGGGTAAGGCCTCAAAAGCTTGCGCTGCCTGGGTCGTGCTCAACATCGGCGGCGTCAGCCCGACGCACGGCGTCTTTGTGTCTATCGCCGCCGGCGACGACGGCGCGGCGGTCGCCGCGGGTATGGTAACGACGATCACCGCACGCAACCTTCCCGGAATCACCGCCACGAAAACCGCTGGCGACCCGGCCATCGTTAATATCAGCGGCGTGCAGGAGGTCGAATGTGACGTGAGCAGTGACGTGCGCGTGGGTCAGCCCACGAACTCGTTCTGCTCGAAATGCAGCAAGTGCTGTGACGACCGGATCGGCACAGTAATAGACGCGCGTCTCGATCTCGACGTCGCGTTGATCCAACTCGATCCAAAGTTCGTCAAGACATACCGGGCTGAAATTCAGGACATCGGTGCCGTGCGAGGCATCCACGACATCAACACCGAGGCGTTCGGCTACCCTTTGAAAAAGCGCGGCCAGACGACGCGGGTCACCACCGGCACCCTGCTGGCGCTCGACGTGGACCGCGACGCCGTGGAAGGTGATCCGAATCCGAATCCGGCTTGGATCCTCTACAACCGCCGCTTTCAAGGCGCTTTCTCAATTCAGGGGAACTTCTCAGATAAAGGTGATTCGGGCTCGGCGGTTTTGAACAACGACAACGAGGTGGTCGGGCAGCTGTTCGCCGCAGCTCCGACGGCTACTCTCGCCACGCCCATCCAGGCGATCCTGTCGGCATTCTCATTCCTGAACCTGACGATTGAAACAGCAACGACGGAAGGCGTTGACTTGACTGTGCCGGCGCTCGCAGCGCCGGCGGCGGTATCGATAGAAACCAACACCGAGCCAGCCGAATTTGTGCCGGCGCACGTCCTCCGGGCACAACAGGACATTACAGCGTGGCCCGCCGGCCAGCATTATTCTGAACTCGTTCAGCGTCATATTGAGGAAGTGCAGACGCTCCTCAATACCAATCGACGTGTCGCGGCAGCCTGGCATTGTAACGGCGGGCCGCAAATTGTTCACAGCTTCATGCATATGGCCAGGTCGTCTGAAGCAACTTTGCCGGCAGAAATCGACGGCCGGCCTTTATCGGACTGTCTGGCTGAAATTCAAAACGTGTTGGTCCGTTATGCCAGTCCGGAATTCGCCGCCGACCTTGAGCAATATGGTCCGCCGCTCGCGCAATTCGCGGGGCTTAACTATCCGCAAGCGCTTGATCTGTTGCAAGACATGCGGGGCGTTTAAAGGGCCGACTTCCGGATTCGGTGATCGGTGATGCAAGAATCGGAACGTATCGCTCGAATCAAAGAATCAGTTGAGCAGGAACTGATGCAGATTCCGGGTGTGCATGCTATTGGCATCGGACCCAAGATCACTAATTTGGACGTTACTGGCGAAATAGCAATCCACGTATTGCTTCCTAGGAAGAAGTCTGTTGCAGACCTCAACCCGGAACATGTGATTCCGCCGGAAATTGAAGGCATTAAGACCGATATTCTGGAGATCCCTGGTTTTGTCGTCTCGACAGGTCTTCCCGACGGGGACAGTCATCGGCCGCTCAAAGGAGGCGTCCAAATCGAAGCCAGTGGTGCAGGCGGCACCGGAACGCTCGGATGTCTGGCTAAGACCACAGACGATCCTATTCAAGTAGTGGCACTTTCAAATCACCACGTGCTGTTCGCTGGAATTGCGGGTGGCCCGAGCTGTCGGGGCTGCACTCCCGGAAGCGACGTCGGGCAACCTACAGACGCCAGTTCCGATGTGATCGGGACAAATCTGCGCGGTTTCGCTAATGAGCAGATCGATGCCGCCATCGCCGTGGTCAGAGACGGCACACAGTATCTCGCCGAAATCCAGGACTTTGGTTTGATTTCCAGTATACGGTCGTCACCGGTTACGCAGGACGTACTCTTGCAAATGATCATTCAGGTTCCTCCTCAGAAGTTCTTTGTAAATAAGAGGGGGAAGCAGACAGGCCTAACTCGTGGTTGGCTCGCAAGCGCGCGGTTAACCGGCGGTCCGATACGGTGGCCGGATGGTACGACGCAGCGCGAACACTATGTCAACCAGCTCTTGATAGTGCCGCCTGCCCTTAGTGGAATGCCTGGCCCGCCGCCCGCAGGTGGACCTCCAATGTCCCAGTCAGGTGACTCGGGTTCCCTACTTTTGGACGACCATCATCAAGCCGTCGGGTTAATGTTCGGCGAGGTAACTGAGCCCAGCAGCCTGTTCAGGGGTTCAATTCTCGCTTGCCAGATCACGGACGTTCAGAGTCAACTCCACATTGCCATCGAAACGGCAACGGTAGCGAATGACGTCAGGTCTGCCAGTACCGTCCATGCCCCGGCGCATTCGCCGCTGAGCCCAGCTCCAACCCACACACCAGCGCCGATCCATATGTCAGCGCCGGTTTTTCGAGAGTCCCCGGTTCTGGTCCGGGTGGAAAGGGAACTTAGCGAAATCCCGCAAGGAGAAAAGTACATTAGTCTGTTGCGCAAACACGCTCGTGAAATTCACGACTTGATAAATAACAATCGCCGCGTGGCGACGGTGTGGCTCAGCTGCAAAGGTCCAAAGGTATTGGAAGCCTGCCTACGGATTGCCGAAAACCATTCTCAGTCGCTTCCCACTGAAATAGAGGGAGTGCCCCTGCGCGTTTCGCTGGTTCGCTTTGGCAAAATTCTGGAGCGTTACGGAAGTCGCTTGCTGGCCGCCGACGTCAAGACTGTGTCCCCTTCGCTGGCGATCTTACCGGGCAAGTCCTACCTGGAGATCAAACAGGCTTTGGCGAAAGGAGAAGTGTGAACCCGTGCTAGTCATCGGCGCATTACGACAGTTGGAGGGCGAGTAGATGCCAGAACAGGCAGGCACGCTCGAAACTATCGCCCGACATCTCGGGCTGGCCTTGCAGCCGCTCGAGCAGAAGCTTACCTCGGGCAACATCATCCTGCTCTTTGCCGAATTAGGCCTGCAATTCCCTCCGGAACTTCTCACTCAGGATTTTCTTAACTCGCTCCAAACCGGTGCGTCGGCGGCAGGCGCACTACCGAACACCATCACTCAGCTTTCGCAGGCGATTGATACCGGCGACGAGCAAGGCATCCTGACCGCCGGTGCGCACCTCGTTGAAGAAATTGGCACCGTCGTATCAGTCCTGGTGCAGATCGGCGAACAGCTCAAAACCATGGCGAGCAATCTTGCGAGCCATGGAATGGATTCGACCGAAGTCACCCAATTCGCCGAGAATCTTGCCTCGAACTTACTCGGCTATCTAATTATTTCCTACCTGGAGGAGGTGCAGCCGGGCGTCGTCGGGATTGGTAACCTGTTCGGAATATTTGACTACATACCAAACCCTGGCATCCCGGGCGATCCGGCGCACCCGCCCTTCATCACGCATCGTTTGCAGTTTTCACGGGTCGGCGATTTATTCACTCGTCCCGACCAGTTGCTGAGGAATCTCTACCACTGGGGCGACCCGGCACCACCGTTCGACGGCGAGGCACTGATACGCAGGCTTGGGACATCCCTCGCGCTGCTCGGCGCACCGAGTCAGATTCTGGACGGGCCACCCGTCTCGCTGGAGTCGTCAATCCTCTCCCTCCAGCCGAATACGTTGACCAGTCCTCCCGGGGTGAAAGCGACCCTGAGCGTTACTCTTCCCGGCGGTGTGGATCTGACCTTGCCAATAGCCGGGGTATGGTCTGTACATCTCAGCGCAACGGGAACGATTGCCGGCGGCCTCGAAGTGACGGTCGTCCCGCCTTTTGACGTTACCCTTCATCCGCTGGCGGCGCTCAACGCGCAACTCGAGATGGATCTGGTCGCCCAGGGTCCAGACGAGGCCCACCCGATCATCATATTCGGCCAGACCGGCGGCAGTCGCCTGCAGACAAACTCGTTCAAGTTCGGCGCCGGAATCAGAATCACCTTTGACTCCAGCTCGGGCACCGCCACTGCCGAGCCCCTGGTGAAAATAGAGATCAGAGGAGGCAGAGTCGTCATCGACATGTCGAACGCCGACGGTTTCCTTGCAACGGCGCTTTCCGGCGTTCACCTGGAGGCGGGTTTTGATTTGACCATTACGTGGGCGCCTGATACCGGCGTGCACATCGAGGGCGGGGCTCAATTGGAGATTGCTCTGCCACTTCACGTGAGCCTGGGGCCCGTTTCGTTGTCGACGCTCTACCTCGTGGCGGGCGCGAGCAGCAGCGGTATTCCCATCGAGATTTCTTCAGCTCTCGGTCTGGCTTTAGGGCCGCTCCAAGCTGCCGTTGACCGCGTGGGTGTCACGGCCCTGGTGACGTTCCCCGACCACGGAGGAAATCTCGGCGCGGCCAACCTGGCAATTAATTTTAAGCCACCCAACGGCGTCGGCCTTTCCATCGACGCCGGCGTCATTCGGGGCGGCGGATTTCTATTCATTGATACTGCGCGCGGGGAATACGCGGGCGCGCTCGAGCTGACCTTCAGTGAAATTGTTTCCCTGAAGGCGATTGGCTTAATCACCACACGAATGCCGGACGGCAGCGATGGCTTTTCGTTGCTGATCATTATCACCGCGGATTTCGGCAGTGGTTTCCAGTTGGGCTTCGGCTTTACGCTGCTGGCTGTCGGTGGCTTGTTAGGCCTCAATCGTACGATGAAGCTGCAGCCGCTGATGGACGGCATCCGCACCGGCTCGATCGAATCGATCATGTTCCCGCAGGACGTGGTCGCCAACGCGCCCAGGATAATCAGCGACCTGCGCATTATCTTTCCGCCCCTGGAAGGTAAATTCCTCATTGGGCCAATGGCCAAGCTCGGCTGGGGAACGCCGACGTTAATTTCGATCTCGCTGGGAATCATTATCGAAATACCCGGCAATCTAGCCATTCTCGGCATCCTCAAGATCGCGATTCCCGCCGATGAGATCGCTTTGATCATTCTGCAGGTGAACTTCGCCGGCGCGATCGAATTCGACCGCAAACGTCTCTACTTCTTCGCCGCCTTGTTTGAGTCGCGTATAGTTTTCCTGACGATCGAAGGCGAAATGGGTTTGCTGGTTGCTTTTGGCGACGACGCCAACTTTGTTGTCAGCGTGGGAGGATTTCATCCGCGGTTCAACCCACCGCCATTACCGTTTCCAAGTCCGAGGCGGATCTCAGTCAGCCTGTTGAATACTCCTGTATCCCGGATTCGCATCGAGGGTTACTTCGCGGTTACTTCTAATACGGTGCAGTTCGGCGCTCGCGTCGAGGTGTTTTTCGGTCTGGACGAAATAAACGTCCAGGGGCACCTCGCCTTCGACGCGCTCTTTCAATTCTCGCCCTTCTTTTTCATTATCGAGATCTCGGCTTCCTTCTCAGTCAAGGTCTTTGGCATTGGATTGTTCTCGGTGAGCGTGCGCGGCTCGCTTGACGGTCCCGCTCCCTATCACGTGAAGGGCCACGGTTCGATCTCGTTCCTGTTTTTTGATGTGGACGTCGACTTTGAAACGACCTGGGGTGAGAGCCGCAACACCGAATTGCCGCCTATCCCGGTGATGCCAATCCTAGAAGGTGAAATTAACAAGTCAGACAACTGGCGGGCGCTCTTGCCGGCAACGAATAACCTTCTGGTTTCGCTGCGACAAATGCCGCCGGAAGAAGCCGCATTGATTTTGCACCCGCTCGGTGTGCTTCACATTTCGCAGCGAGCGCTGCCGCTCGAGCTCAAGGTGGACAAGGTCGGAACGCAAAAACCAAATGATGTTAACCGGCTGTCGGTGGTCGTAACCGGCGGCGGCCTCGCTAAGAAAGACGATGCCTTTGAGCAGTTCGCTCCCGCGCAATTTCAGAATTTCTCGGATGCCGATAAGTTGTCGCGTCCGGCGTTCGCGCCGGAAAAATCAGGGTTGAATCTCTCGGCTGCCGGCGCGGACACGCGCTCAAGCCGGATGGTCAAACGAATCGTCCGCTACGAAGAGATTATTATTGATAGCAACTTCCGGCGCTTCCAGCGTAGCTTTGCCGGGTACTTCGGTTCGCTGTTCGCGCATTTCCTGAGCGGCAATGCAGTCTCGCGCTCCGCGGTTTCGTTTGCAACGAGATTGAGTTTGCAACCTTTCGCCGACACGATCGCGGTGAATACCGAAACCTACACCGTAGCCTTTCAGTCGAACAATACGGCGTTCACGGCTGATGCTGTTTCATTTCAAAGCGAAGCCAGCGCCCGCGATTATATGGATCGCCAGATCGCCGCCGACGCTTCCCTGGCGGACGAGATTCACGTAATTCCAAGTTTCGAGATGCCTGCATGACCAAACCATTGGGCACATATTCATTCCTGCCCTGGCTGCGGCAAGGGCTGGCCAATCAAATTAAGTCCGCTGATTTTGATAATTCTGTTCGGGTGCGCGCTCAGGCGAACGTACAACTGGAGCTGCGCGGTGAAGGAATTAGCGGTGGCACCCAAACCGCCGCGGTAAGTCGGCAGGTTGCGCTGTTCGGACCCGGTGACATCGTGGGCATCGAAAGCCGCGCCATAGTTCGCACGGAGCCGCGCAATTGGATCACGAATTTTGAGCCCAATTATCTGCCGGCGATCGAATTCTATGACGAAGACTTTCCGTGGCGTTACACGCCGGCCGCGCCTGATTTCGTGAAGAGCCGGCTGCGGCCATGGCTTATGCTTCTCGTGCTGAGTCAGGAAAAAGGCGAGTTTACTGACGGAACAGATGTGCGCGGAAAGCCCCTTCCTTATATCGAGGTGACCGACCTGAGCGTATTTCCGCGGCCAGATGAGTTGTGGGCTTGGGCGCATGTGCATGTCAATGAAACTCTCGCGGCAAACGATGCGGAGTTTGTATCGGCGGATATGAATAGTGTCATGCCAACATTCGAAAATGTTCTCAGTCGAAATCCTGACCTCGCCTATTCACGCATCGTCTGCCCGCGAAAGCTGGATGAAAACACCGGTTACGACGCGTTCCTGATTCCTGTGTTCGAAGCCGGACGACGCGCGGGCCTGGGGCTGGAGATTGGGGACCTTCCGGCCACGATGTCGGCTTGGGATGCAGGCGCGCGCCCCGATTCGACGAGCTTTCCGTACTATTACCGCTGGTATTTCCACACGGGTTCCAACGGTGACTTTGAAACGCTGGTGCGGCTACTGGTACCGAAACCGGTTGACCCGCGGGTGGGCATTCGCGAAATGGACGTTCAGGATCCGGGTTCCGGCGTCGCCGGGCTGGATAAGCCTGAACTAGGCGGCATCCTGAGACTGGGCGGCGCATTGCGGCCCCCTTCAAAAATTCCGCCTGAGCCTCCGGACAAATTCGAAACATGGGACGATCCCTTCCCGCGTCCACTGCAGGAGGATTTGGCGGACCTCATCAATCTTGCCGATGATCTGCAGACGGCAGGCCATCCCGACCCAATCATTACCGCGCCGCTGTATGGAACCTGGCACGCGCTAACCAAGCGCGTATTAAAGGAGCGCGATGGGACTCCGATTGCGCCCGCTGAGAATTGGCTCCATCGCCTCAATCTCGATCCGCGTTTTCGCGCGCCGGCTGGTTTTGGCACGCGCGTGATTCAGGACAATCAGGAGAAATATGTCGATGCGGCATGGGAACAAATCGGCCGCGTCCTGGAAGCGCAGCGCCGGATACGACTGGGACAGTTTGCCGTCATGGCCAGCGACATCTGGTTCGATCGACACCTGTCTCCGCTGCTGGGGGTGAGTCAGCAAAAGGCTCTGCTCTTGATGGCCCCGCTGAACAAGCGCGTGCTCACCGGCGGCGTGACCGTGAACCACGCGCTGAGCGGAAGTTTTGTGCAGCCACCGATGACCTCGGCGGCGCTGCGAAGGATTGTACGGCCGCGCGGAAGATTGATCCGCACGCTGCCGTTTGATTCGTCGCGTCCGCTCGATCAATTGCTGACTCGCGTCAACAATGGTCAGGTTAGCGCCGCGCCCCCGAAGGTGGCGCCACCTGGAGTGCTGACGGCGGATCAAGCTTCCGATTTGGTAAAGCCTGCTGATGCTCCCGCATTTGTAGTGGAGTGGCTGCAGAGGTATCCGCGGCTGGGGCTAGTAATCCTGATCACCGCGATCCTGCTCGCGCTCATTCTGCTGCTAGTCCTGCCCTGGGCGTTTGGGATTGCCCTGGCGATCGCTCTGGTGGCGGTTGGTGTCTATCTTTACCGGCGTTTGACGAAGTGGAGCGGTGCGCTGCGCGCCGCAAATCTACTCCGCGAGTCCAATCAGCGTCCGGAGACGATTGACAATTTGCCTCCGGTGTCGGACTTCAGAATTAGCGAACCCGGTTCGGGCTTCGTTCCGACCATCGGTGGTACTGATAGTATTGAAGCTACGCGATTCAAGGCTGCGCTGCGAGACAGTTTTACGCTCGTCCAGGCAACGTCAGTTGTAGGCGCCAGCCCGGCAAAAGCTAGTCTGGACCTGGCTCGGGTCTCGACCGGGATGCTCGACTCAATCAGACCTGCGCGCACAATTCCCAGCCGTGTGATGATGGGAATCTTTCTGCCGCCGCGAATTCTGGGCGAGGTGATTTTTCAACCCTCAGCTCCGTTCGTCGAACCGATGGCCTATCCAATCATCGATCAGGCCATGTATGAACCGTTGGCCGCTCGTTCCTCGGAACTATTCCTGCCCAACATCAATCTGATCGAGATGAACAGCATTACGCTGCTCGAAACCAACCAGCGCTTCATTGAATCTTACATGGTTGGTTTGAATTACGAGTTCGCCCGCGAACTGTTGTGGCGCGAATATCCCACCGATCAGCGAGGCAGCACTTTCAGGCAATTTTGGGACGTGCGCAGCTTCTTTAACGCCGACAACCTGAACAACGAAGATCTGAAAGAATCGCTGCGCGACATCACGCCGCTGCATACCTGGGCCAAGAATTCCGCGGAGAACCCTGACCCGGAGAAGCTCAAACTCGGCACGCATGACAATCGGCAACAGAGTGGCGGGGTCAGAAAGCGGCTGGTCCTCGTGATTCGAGGCGAACTCCTGAAGCGCTATCCGACGGCGGTGATTTACGCCCACCGCGTGCGGCCGAAGAAGACAATCCGCCGCGCGACAAAGTCCAGACACCTTTGTTCGAAGCAAAGGTCGATCCAGACATCTATTTCTTTGGTTTCGATCTAACAGCCGAGGAAGCGATCGGCGGCACCGGCGCTAACGAGCACGACGATCCCGGCTGGTTCTTTGTGATCAAAGAGCGCCCCGGTGAACCGCGGTTTGGTCTCGATACCGACCGACAGCCACAAATCCAGGTGTGGAACGACCTGTCCTGGCAAAACTTTGCGCTCGCAGCGCCGGGGAACTACCTCCAAGTATCCACGTCTCCGCCGGGATTTACCTTTGCCGCTCTGGGGACCGCCGACGAAGAAAAAATAGTTCAGAACCAGGACGACCGAAACATTGTTTGGAGTCATGACATGAGCTCGGCCGAGCTTGCGTATATTTTGTGGCAGGCCCCAGTTCTGGTTGGCGTGCACGCCAGCGAGATGCTGCCAAAACAGTGAACGAGATGCTGCCAAAACAGTGAATTCGAATGGCTGAGTTTGATGACATCAGACAGCAGCTCGGTAAAGCCCGAGCCGACAGCCAGGCGAGCGCTGACGAAGTTGCGCGTGCGCGTGAACGTCTGCGCGCTGTCGCGCGCCGCGAAACGGAACTCAAACGCGTTTTCAATCCGCAAGATGAAGCGCGACAACAAGAACAGGAGAGCTTGCTGGCAGAGCGAAGCCGCGCCGAAGAGCAACTCAAAGCTTCTCTGACGCGGCAAGCCCGGACCAGCCAGGATGAACGGGCACAGATTGATAGTTTCGCCGCGTTTAATGATCCGCGTAAGGGCATTGAGAACTTCAACGACGCCACGCCAATTCTGCTGATGCCGGTGCGGCTGGAGACGCGCTTCAAGACCACTGTCGGCGTGCCGGGGCTGCCCGCCACAAACCAGTTGTGGGTGCGTGTGTACCCCGATGATTGTTGGATCGACTCCTTCGATCCAGTTCTGACTGAGACCGAAGTCGCGAACGCCACGACCTATTGGACCGGAGTTTGGAAAGCCGGCGGCATCGAAGATCAGGAGCGGGCCGCCTGGCGTACGTTGGTCGGAAGTCACGGATCCGGCCGCGCCGCCTGGATCATTTCACAATTTCAACCACTCAACCTGTCGCCTGCACCGCTTAAGCCGCGCCCGCAGGACGTCGTCCTGGCTATTGTTATCCAGACCTCCTCTGGCTCGGTCGCCGACGCGCTCGCGGCAACGTTATTCCGGAATTTGTCGCCGGGCACCCCGATTGAGGCGGCCACAAATGCAGTCTCTACATTCTGGCGAGATGTTTGGTTGGCTGATGGCGCCGGCGCCCAAATGAGCGACGCTCAGACAGTACTCGAAAACGTGGTCGGACAACTCGCCGCGCAGGAAATAATCACGAAGTTTCAGCCGGTCAACTTTGCCGATCCGCTGCCGAACGGCATCACGAAGAATCAGGTTAACGTAAGTGTCGCGCTCCTGATGCTGCCGATAATTGACACAAAAGAATCGGCATGGTCGCGCGCGCCAAAAGTAAATCTCCTGCCCGACCGGTTTGTCTTCATTGGCTACGAGGGTGAGAACGCCACCATCTTTGAGATTGGAAATCCGGTTCCTTCCGAGTTGATTGTCGGACCCGATCCGTCGGCGCCGAAAGAGCAACAGCTTCAGCCGGGCAGCAACGGCGCCATCATCATTCCGGATGAGATGAAATGGATGACTGACTTTGATCGCGCGGTCGAAGTCGGCATGGGATTCCGAATTAATCTCACTCCGGCCCAGGCTCGCGGGGGATTTTCCCGCGTCCTGGTCGTGGGTTTGCGGTTGAGCGCTGACGAGAAGAAAGCAAAAACTGAACTGGAAACGCTTTTCCGCCATCATTGCTTTAGCCGCAAAGGCCTCGCGGTTGTTACTCAGGGCACGCCCACGAACAATACTGAAGCCGTGGGCTCAGGCTTTAATCGTCTTGACGACCCAGATGAGAGTTTTGACGATCTCAAGTCGCCGCTGTTCTCACCGGACACGGGCTGGCTAGACAAGAAAGATGGGCAATGGCTGGCCGAATATCTCGGCATCGATCCTGAAGTTTTTGAGCATGTTCATAATGCGGGCGCGCCAGATCAACTGACTGAGCGGGCGATGAATATGGCTCTCTGGCCGGCGACGCTCGGCTATTGGATGGAATCGATGATGGCGCCGGTCTTCACGCGCAACGGTATCGAAGAGACCAGAGATTTTTTCAATCGGTACGTGCTTGGGTCCGGTTCAGTTCCTGCGATACGTATCGGTCTACAACCTTACGGCATCTTGCCGGCGACGACCTACTCACGAATGAATTGGATCAATCAGCGGCAGTTTGATGATCGCTTAGTTAGTTTGGGTCCGACACTCTCTTATTTGCAGCGTCTGTATCCCATCCTGAAATTAATCGCGGCGGACTGGCAATCAATGGCCAATGACGTTTCGTTTGTGGGGAAGTCCGGCGATCCACACAAACTGCTGCTGGATATCGTGGGACTGCATCCCGGATCTGTCGAATGGTCCCAGCGGTATGCAGAGAGTTTCGCCACGGTCTTCAATCGTCTGAATCTCGCAGGTTTTGGCGGATTCTTCGCGGCGATTTTCCTGGCGATTCAACGCGAAAACGCGCGCCAACTGATCTTCCGCCTCGGCGGGATTGTAGAGTTCGCGCCGCCGATTCTGGACAAGCTGTTCTATGGCAATCACGCCGAGCTGAAGGGCGGAGTCGTCGATGACAAGCCGCTCTCTGAAACGGAGGCAATTCGTGCCTACACGGATGCGGGACAGAATTACGTGCAATGGCTGATCGACGCAGCCCGCACATCGCTTGACGCGCTCTATGCCCAGGACGGGTTCAAAGACGACAAGCCCCCGACCGCGATACTGTATCTCCTGCTGCGTCATGCGTTGCAGCTCGGTTATCACGACGCCAGCATTCGGGTTAACGAAGATGCTGGTTTGCTGTCGGCCCAGGCGGCCGCAAACGCGCGCATCGACGACCCGTTTCTGCATATTCGGGAAAACACTGCAGTGTCGGAGAGCCGGTACCAACCGCTCTATGCGGTGGCGCCGGCGATTACCGCCAGTAACATCCAACCACTGCACGAATTCATCACGGCCAGCCTGTCGAACCTGAAGTTTGCTTCTTATTTGCGCGAGCAACTCGCGGCTCTGGAACGGCTCAAAGGACAACCAACAGCACGATTGGAGCGAGCCTTTGCCGATCATATTGACTGTTGTTCGTACCGGCTGGACGCCTGGTTTCTGGGCATCGTCGCTTATCAACTCAATCTCATGCGCAATATTCGCGAGCGTAAGGATTCGCCGGTGCGCCCGGGAATCTATCTGGGCGCGTACGCCTGGCTGGAGAATCTGAAACCGGAAAACAAACCCTTCACGCCGGTCGAACTTCGCGATCCCGATCTCATCAAAGATTTCGAGAGCCAGGATGAACCACCGCTGAGGCGCGATTCGACAAATGAAGGATATATTCATGCCCCTTCCTTGAATCATGCAGTGGCGGCCGCGGTGTTGCGAAACGGATTCATCTCAAATGCCAGTCCCGAAAACCGTCAGACGATGGCCATCAATCTAACGTCCGAGCGGGTGCGCACGGCCCTGGCAATGCTGGAAGGAGTACGCGGTGGCCAGAGCCTTGCCGATCTACTCGGATATCAATTTGAGCGCGGCCTCCACGATCGCCATAACCTGGCGGAGGTGGATCAAGTAATTTTCAAGCTGCGGAGAGCATTTCCGCTTCGCGGCAATCGAATGAACTCAACGCAGCCGCCGGAGGGTGTCTCGATCGAAGCGATTGAAGCGCGCAATGTAATCGACGGGCTGGCGTTGGTTGAGCAGATGAAGACGCCCGGAAACAACACCTATCCGTTCGGAAAATCCGGCTTGCCGAACAATCTGAGTCAAGCTCAGTTGGACGCCATCAATGCGGAAGCCGATCGGGTGCTGGAATCTCACGACGCAGTGGCCGACCTCGCGCTTTCGGAGGGCGTCTATCAAGCAGTGCTGGGAAATTACGATCGGGTGGCTTCCACTTACGATGCGTATGCCCGCGGGAATTTCCCGCCGGAGCCGGACGTTATTCGCACGCCGTTGAACGGCATCAGCCTGACGCACCGCGTGGCTTTGCACTTGGCCGCGGGGGCCGATCCAACGGTTTCGCCCATTGCCGGAGTCGCGCCGACGCCGCGCGCGCATGCCGAACCCGCCCTTAACAACTGGCTCGCACAGGTGCTGCCGGAACTTGACCGAGTGGGCTGCACCGTAGCTTTTCGGCGAGCCGCCAACGGGCTCGATGCTACCGAGACGGTAACGTTGCGCGATCTCAAGCTGCAGCCGGCGGATATCGTGGCCGTGCTTCAGCAAGGCAACGATCATGCGATGTCCGAACTCGACGATCGAATCCTGCGCCATGCTGTCGAAAATTTTGGCCCACGCCCAGACTTCCCCATCAGCATTCGCTACATGGAAGCGCCGCAATTCTCAGTTTTTCAATTGATTCCACTGGTGCGTAATCTGCGCCGGCTGGTGACGAGGTCGCGAGCTCTGAAAGCAACCGATTTGGCGCTGATGAACGAAGCCTCGTCGCAAGACGACAGCCAACTATTCATAGACATCGCCCGCCTGCAACTGGTGCGCGGGGCGATGGACATGCTGCGTTCTGAGCTGGCTGCCTTTCAAACACAACTTGAAGGGCCGTTATCGGATTTGGACCATCGCAAAAATGAAATTGTCACGCAGGCGGATCAGAACGTCGACAACCTGGTCGCCTTGCTCGCGCGCGCCGCCACCTTCTCGGTCGCTCAATCTGGTTGGGGCTTTGCCTATGACTTCAAGCGGCGGGGGTTCAGCGCCATCCTGAAGCGGGCATTTGATCCCGAGCCGCCACAGCCGGGACAAGTAAAGCAGGATCTGATTACGCGTTGGACCGCTAAACTTAACGAGTTTGACGCGCGGCTCGCCGACGAAGCTGCGCTTCCCGTCACGGCTACCGACGCCGAGCGGTTCTCTTTGTTGACACAGGCTGAGCGCGCGATCTCGACCGTCGCGACTTCTCCGTTACCGGCCAGTCCGGCTGCCTTTCGTTCTGGTCTGGTCACCGTAAAGCGGGTCGCCTTTGTCGCTAAACGAGATCAGTTCGCCACCTTGCAAGACACCACGCGAACCAAAGTGTCGGAGTTGCTGGCTGACGTTGAGGCCTTGCTGCCAGTTTCGGACTTCGACTCGACAGAGTATTCAACGGCGGCTCATGAGGATGAAATCGTTATCTTCACCCAGGACGCGGTGTCGGTACTGAAAGTAATCACTGCCGAGCTTGGTCGACGGATCAGCAGTTGTGACGATTTGTTTGTTCAGCACGCGGGTACCACCGATCCCGCGGCGCAGGTGAATTTGCTTGAGAAGGCGGCAAAGTCATTGCTGGGATCTGACTTTCGTATCTTTCCGAAATTTTCTCTCGACCCGGCTCAGGGAGATGAAATCGAAAATGCTCATCAGGCGAGCCAGTCCGGCGATCTATTTCAGTTCTTAACGAGTCCTTCCGATCCGAACCTGCCGGCGGACGATTTTCCCGTGGACACGTGGTTGTACGGCGTAGCTCGCGTCCGCGAAAAGATGCGCGCGTGGGAGCAAACTGTGATTTTCGCCGGCGGTTTAAGCCGGCCCGAGCCGGAACTTGTGGCTATGCAGTTTCCCTTTGTGCCCGGCGAACGATGGCTTGGTCTCGAGTTTCCGCAGGGTCAAAAGCTCGATCATGACTGCCTGCTGTACACCGCGCACTTTGCCACGCCGTTCAATAAGGCGAATCGGCAATGCGGCATGCTGTTGGACGAATGGACCGAATTGATTCCCACTTCGAGTGTGGATACGGGCATGACGTTCCACCACGATCGGCCAAACAACGAGGCGCCTCAGGCAATGCTGTTGGTAACACCTTCAAGTTTTCGGGGCGCATGGCAATGGGACGATCTGATCGACGCGCTGATTGAAACTCTGGCTTTCGCGAAACTCCGGGCAGTCGAGCCACGACAGATCGACCAAACTCCTTATGCGATGTTATTGCCCGCGACAATTATGGCGTCACAAATCTCGCAGTTGACGATTGCCGCGAATTTGGCTCTCAACAACCAGGTAGCGCAAGCGATTGGATGATGATGGAATTCGAGAAACTAATAACCGCCGATCTACCCACTGTGATCGCCCGCCGGGCGATGCCGGGCATAACAATCTGGAACCGTCTCGAAGGTCGGCCGCGCGCTGATAAATTCGATCGGGCTTTGCGCGCCGAAGTTCGCGATGCATTGTGGATGCTTACTCGGCAATGGCAGATGGGAGAATTTGACGGGGATGACGCCGGGTCGCCAATTTTTGCCAAGCTGCGGGTGGAGACGACGCGGCTGCGCAAATACCAGGCTGCGCACGGACCAGTTGAGGAGTTCAATGATGCTATCCCGCTTGAATCACAGGTCGAGCAGCTGCCAATACCATTCGTCCTCGCGGAACAGGAAGTATCTCTGGACATCCGTCTGTTGGTGGGGCGCCATTGGATCAAACTAATCGAACCGTTCCCGGCGGCCGCCGTGGCGGAGTACATCGCAAAATATCCGATCCACGTTCCCGATCCAGACCAGCCCGTCGACGCATCGATCGCTGCGCACGCGGAAGCGTGGGCGGATTTCGCAGCGGCGACGAAGCGGATGGATGGAATAAAACTTTACCTTCACTTAAAGGCAGGCGGAGCAGCCGCCGACGGAATTGCACCACTGGCCGGCCTGGAAGATCAGGCGAACGCGCTCGGCGACAAACTGGTCATCTGGTTCGAAAAACTGTTCTACCAACCGACGCATCCCGGGGCCTGGTTGCCTGATCGGCTTGAATACCAGTTCGCTGTTTCAACACCTGAGCATGAAGGCGAAAAAGTATTCGTGGCGGAAGAATACTTTCAAGGTCATCTCGATTGGTACAATTTCGACATCGATCAAACCCAACTGACATTGGGTGAACCCGCCACAGTTTCCGAGCCTCCCAAAGCCACAACCCTTACTATGTTGCCAACTCAGGCCACGTTCAATGGAATGCCAAATACGCGTTGGTGGGCGTTCGAGGACAGCCGTACGAATTTTGGCGACGTCAAACCTGACACTACTGACCTCGCAAAGCTGCTGCTGATCGAGTTCGGATTGGTTTTCGCAAATGACTGGTTTCTCGTTCCCTTTACCGTTCCCGCTGGATCGGTAGCCACCGTAAGGGGCTTGGCGGTGACTAATGTATTCGGCGAGCGGACGTGGGTCGAGGCAGCCGGCCGCGGAGACGATGATGACTGGCAGCGCTGGGCGATGTTTCTTACCTCGATTAAAGGTAAAGGCCACGAACCTGCCGACCTGAGCCTGATGATTCCGCCGGCCGCGCAAAAAGTGTTGGAGGGACCGGACCTCGAAGAAATAATGTTCGTCCGAGATGAAATGGCAAATATGGTTTGGGGCGTAGAGCGCACAATTCCGTTGCCCTCGGGCGAGCCCAAGCGCGGCCGTGAAGCAGCGGAAGAAACTCGGGGCTTCTTTGAGCGCAAGGTAGGCAAGCTGCCGCAGCTTGTGCCGCCTGCACCTGGCGCGAAGATCCGCTACCGGGTGATGACTACCGTCCCCGAAAATTGGATTCCCATGATACCCGTGCACGTCGCGAGCGATATTCGGGAAACCCAACTGCAACGGGCGGCGATGTTGAGAATCATTGATGGCGATCCCGCCGATCCGACGGCAGTAGAACCTCGCACCTCGTTGTTGCGCGTAGGCCTTGATTTACCCACACGGACGTCTTACTTCCTTCATGAAGAAGAAGTGCCGCGCGCTGGCGTTGTCGCCACTCAGGCTTTTCAGCGGACCCGTTGGCGCGATGGGAGGGCGTGGCTGTGGCTCGGAGTCCGCAAACAAACTGGTCGAGGGGAGGGCTCCAGCGGGCTTGCTTTTGATCAGATTATCGACCTGCCGCCAGCAGCTTGATACATCGCTACTCGCGCTTGCCTACGCCCTCAGACCTTGGGGTTCACTCTTTGGCAGACTTGGCGAAGCACATATAGCACATAACGCAGATAGGTGTTATTGGGTTATGCGGCTTATGATGAAACGCATAGCGGTGGCCATTGATTCATAACCCACAAGGTCGGAGTTCAAAATCTCACGACTAATATGATCAATTCCAATCTCTTCTCACGAAGTCATCCCTAGGTTGCCCCTGCTAGACCTTTCAAGAATCAATGGTGGGAGGTCAAGCCGTGTCGAGAATCATTCACTCAGACCAAGTAGGATGGAGGAGGACCCGAGCCAATGAGTCGCGGTTGACGTATCTAAAGTTTGGCATCAGGTTGACGTGAATGTAGGGAAACGCATAGGAAGCTATAGGAAACTATGGAATGCACATTCTCTCGGACGGCTGCTTTTGTTGAGTGTTTAGTAACCAGTGAGAATTCGTGGTAGTCAGTGGAACCGATTAACTCACATTCGCAATGCGGAGGTCAGGGGTTCGATCCTCCTCTGCTCCACCAGAAGTTAAGTCGCATTAGAGGTTTAGCCCGAAGCATCCGGTTGATGAGTTTTCCGAAATGACCAATACGTGACCAATTTTTCGGGCTTCAAGTCAACTTTTGATGATCCTTTACTCCGAGCGTTAGACCTCAGCGTGTACGCGGAGGTCGGCAGACGACAGACTCGCATTGAAGAAGTGCGGACTAAGGTTCTCTATGCTGACAATTCTTGAAGTCGAGCCAGAAGTAGCTTCCAAGATTCATGCGCGAGCGCGAGAACGCGGTGTTTCGGTAGATGTGTATTTGCGGGAATTAATCGACCAGAAAGGAACTGAGTCCGAAACAAGCAACGGGCTTAGTTCGCAAGAGCGAGTTCGCTTGTTGCGAGAGTGGGCGTCGGGCCACAGTGCCAACACCCCGCTTCTTTCTGACGACGCAATTAGCCGCGAAAGCATTTACTTAGATGATGATTAGCCTCAATGTGAGGGCCTCATTCGGCGCGGTGGATCGTGAGTGAAACTAATTGCCCGCACCCAGCGAGCCTCCCGTTTCTCGTCTGGCACCACGATGAAGCGGTCCCTCCTTTTCCGCCAAAGCGTTTCCGTCTCGACGATCAGCCAGGATGATGATTCGATCAGTGAAGGCATGATCTAATTCGGGTAGCGCGAAGACGGCGTGATAGCCATCAACGGCTCCGACCACGAGGAAAAGAGCAAGATCCTTCCCGCGCAGTTGCTCGCCGAACTTTACACCAGCCAGCTTCAGGACATCTGCGAGTTCGATACCGTCAAACGAAGCTTCCGTACCGACTCTATTGCTTCTGCAATGTTGTGTGCACAAGTGGCCAGGGTGTTTTGAAACGCGCCGTTGGTCGGTTGCGACGAAACTGGAGCAGAACCTAGCCCTTCTTCACATTTACTTTGTCGAGCGCGGCACGGAGTCCTCGCGCCAGCTTTTGGGCATCGTCATTCGCCCAGAAGTGCATGAAGAACAGGTGCGGCGAGTCTGTTAGCATGTGGCTATGAAGCGCGGTGACTTCTATGCCGCTATCGCGTAATGCCTTGATTACCGGATTCACTTCACTCGCAATCAGCACAAAGTCTCCGGTGATCGCTGCCTTGCCTCCTCCGCTCGGTTGGAAATTAATTGCCTGAGCAACGCCCATCGCCGGGAGAATTATTTCGGCTTTGCCGTTCATCGCCGTATCGGTAACGTCATCGGCGCGGGCGATGCTGTATTGGAAAACGACGCCATTGAGTTTTCCCGTCTGCCCCATGATGAGATCGATTTGTTTCGTATCGATTCCGATGTCTTCACTCTGGGCCGGCGCAGGCGAAGCCGCGAAGGGAGTTTTGCTGAGGCTTAACGCATCGTGAATTGCTTTGGCGATCTTAACGCCATCGCCCATCGCATGAATGTGCATGTACATCACGCGTGGCGACTCATGCAGCACATGGTTGTGCAAAGCCGTCGGATCAACTCCGCCCTCTTCAAGTTTCGTCATAACTGGTGTCACTTCGTCTTCCGTAAGCACCAGATCGCCCATTACCAACGTCATATCGCCAGTCTTCTTGAAAGCTACCCATGAACCAAGAGCGAGTGCGGGCTTGAGTTCCAGGCCACTGATGGTGACCTTTAGATCGCTGCGCGGCAGACTGACTTTGTAAACGTCTCCCGGTTGCATTGAGCCCGCTTTGCCTAACGCTTGCTCGACCGGTTTCCAATCTGTAGCTGCCACTGGTTGCTGGTTGATTGATTGTCCTGACTGGCTCTCCGGCGCAGAGCAAGCCACCAACACAAACAAGGTCGCAACTGCAAACGCGACGAGGCACAGCACAACTCTTCTCGTCTTATGCGCGAGAGATATATGGCTCAATACCCGGCGCGGCATGTTTCTGTCTCTTTTCATTTTCACTCCTACCTTTCTTCTCGCTTTGGTTTTTCGTTCCCGATTGTTTACTTAGGGGCTTGGTCTTGCTTGATGCTTGCGTAAAGCGCGTCATAAATGAATGCGGCACGCTCTGCGGTCTCATAATCATTCTTCGTCAAAAGGGGAAATCCACGGCTGATCAACTGTAGCCCAAGAGCAGCCGGATGGTTGTCCAACTCGCCTTTTATGTCCGCAGCCTGAACGATTCGGGCCATTTCCACTAAGACAGGATCACTTGCCAATCGCTCTCGCACCAATGCCGCAAACGAGCAAAGCCCCTGCGCATCCTGGTGAGGGTAAGCTGCGCCCGGAGCATCGAAGCCCGTCCCGCCAGTTTCCTCCTGCATACTTGCGACTTGATCTGCTGCGACAAAAAGGAACTCTGCTGTCGGATCGAGAAACCGCTGAATGAGCCAGCAGGTTGCGGTTCGATTAACCTGAATTCGTTGGCGAGTGACCCACTTCATTGGCGACCTCCGTTACAGTTCTTTCGCTTCGTAAAGATTGTGCCCAATTTGGCCTAAGCAAATGCTCGTACAAGGGAATAGATAACTCCGCCTGCTATTGCGCCGATTGCGACCAAAGCAACATCTCGCTTCAACCAGACGATCAACACAAAAGCAATGACGGCGATGGCAACACTTGGCCAGCCAACAATCGCTTCGGGAATTAGATCGAGAGAAACAACCGCGATCACGCCAACTACTGCGGCGCTAACGCCCGCAAGGAAGGCCTGAATCCTGCGATTGTCGCGAACCTTTTCAATATAGTGAGTGCCGCCGATGACAAAGACGAACGACGGCAAGAAGACGAAGAAGGTGGCGAGCACTGCTCCAGAAATTCCGCCAGCGAGATAACCAGCAAAAGTCGTAAACAGCATGAATGGCCCAGGAGTCGCTACGCTCATCGCCACACCGTCAAGCAATTGACCATCGGTCAGCCAGTGATACTGCGCGACTGCGCCACGCTGCACGAATACCAGCGAGGCATACGCGCCGCCAAAACTGAACAGACCAGTCTTAAGAAACAACCAGCCGATCTGGAACAAACGCGAATCAATAAACGGAAGCAGTGACGCGAATGCTCCAATTGTGACTGGAAGGGTTGTTGGTACTTTCTTCAGGTGTGGCCAGCCTTCCTCGATCAATAAATTCAAAGCACCAGCTATGACCAGAATCAAAAGGAAGTTGATTCCCCCGAAACGCATTCCTAGAAATGCTCCGACCAGCAGCAGTGCGAGAAAGATGTTACGAATTGCCGCCCGACCGAGTTTGATTATGCCGGCGGCGATTATGCCAAGGACTGCCGGTTTGAGAACGTAGAGCGCATTGTTGACTGGCGGCAGCTTGCCGTACTTAACGTACAGCCAGCTCAAAAAGATCATCACGATCGCGCCCGGCAAAATAAATGTGAGACCGGCCAGGATTCCTCCCCATAACTTGCGCTTCAAATAGCCGACATAGATTGCTAATTGGAGTGCTTCGGGACCAGGCAGCATGTGACAGAAGGCCATGATCTTTACGAAGCGATCCTCCGTAAGCCATTTCCGCCGCTCGACCATGTGGTCATACATCATCGTGATCTGCGCTACAGGTCCGCCGACGTTCACGAAGCCGAGAAAAAGAAAGTACAGGAACACTTCGCGCCACGAAGGCATTTGATGACCGTCATTGGCTGCTTTTTCCTTGCTTCTCTTCTTCACTTTTCCAACTCGCTACGATTCACTTTTTCTTGGCGGGCTTGTTACGCTTCGATTTGGTGCTTCGCCTTAGGGGTTCTGTCGCGCTCAACAATGAGTGGAGACCGTCAAAGATGACGCTCGTTTGTTGCAGCAACTTGCGATCGTTTCGCAGAGCTGCGCTCAAAGCGTTCACGACTGCATTAAGGCCCGCAGCTTCAAGCCGGTGAAACTTGTCGTCCTTTAGATCTATGTCGTGAACAATCTCGGCAATCTCCCGCAGACCTTTGCTATCGCTCAAGCCGAATCGCTTGAGGATTGTTTCGAAGGTGCAGTCCTCACCATGATGGGTGAATTCAGCGCCATACATGTCGAAGGGAATCGCGCCTTCAACGGTCTCCCCCTCGGCAACAAAATAAAAGCGCGGGCGCTTATCGATAAACTGTTTGATTAGCCAAGCGGAAGCGAGCCGGTCGATGTGCAGATTGCGTCGGGTCATCCAACGACGACCCTGGTACTTAGCCAAATCCAACGTTCCTGATCGCTTGAGGGAGCGTGATGCTTTCGCGGGCTGACCGTGCGCGGCACGAATGGCTTTCTGACAACGCTCGTAAGCAGCGAGCGCATGTGTGCGCCTGTCGGCGTTAAAGAAATCGTTAGCGATGATGCTTTCCAGTTGCGAGTGCAGCTTATCTAATTCGGATTCGTCCGTAGTCAGTCGTCCGACGGAGAGATGCTTTCCCCGAGTCTGTTGACTGACCGCGCCAGACAGTCCGTCGAGTTCTGCCTCAATGACGGCAAATTCCTCATCGCGCGCCTTGCGAAAAGCCGACATGATTTCTTCGTCGGTCGCGCCTTCGACTGACGCGGCTTGAAAGACAGTTGCTTCGCCGCCCGCAGATTCGATCTCTTGCTTTAGCCATTGAAAATCTTCGTGAGTTTTTTCGTTGGCCGGAAGCACATAGACAGAGTTCTTGATCGCTACCGCGCCCAGCTTCTGCAGCTTGCGCCAAATGCGCACGCGCAGGTTTGTGGGCTTGGGCGGCAACTGATGGATCAGTAGAATCCACTCCAGCTTTGGTGCCGAGTTCGTAGCCATTGACGCAGAAGTAACAGGGGAATTAGATTGTAACGACCGTTACCGCATTCAGCAAGTGAAGGAATATACGATTATGAATCAACCAAAGCAGAGCATGTCGGATCGAAAGGAAGGTTCTTTGATTTCATCGTCGTCAAGATGGTTTCTACCAATCATAGGCATGGCTCTGTTTGTTCTCGCTTGTTCAGCACAACAAGGCCAAAGACAATCGAATGCCGCCTCAGCATCGCCGTTGTCCGCCGCAACAAAGACCGATGGTGATAGTGGGGCTGCGCTCCCGGCCAACCTTCCCTTGCGCACTGTTAGTGATGTGCCGCTGACTGGCGGCACGACGCGCCTTGATTACCAGAGTCTCGACAGCGAAAACGGTCGTCTTTACATCGCGCATCTAGGTTCTGATTTGATGACCGTGTTTGATGTGAACAAACAAACGATCGTCGGTGATGTGAAGGATCTGAGGCGCGTTCATGGAGTGCTGGCCGTCCCCGAACTTCATCGCATTTACGCGTCGGCCACGGGCACAAATGAGTTGGCAGTGGTCGATGACCAAACGTTGCAGATTGTCGCGCGAGTTCCCGCCGGCGATTACCCGGACGGCGTTGCTTACGCGAGTAAGGTCAACAAGATTTACGTCTCAGATCTGCACGGTAAGACAGACACGGTGATCGACGCCAAAACCAATCAGGTGGTGACGACGATTGCGCTTGGCGGTGGGGCGGGAAACACACAGTATGATTCAGTCTCGGAGCATATTGTTGTAACCGTGCACGGGCAGAACGAACTGGCCGAAATCGATCCGACCAAAGATCAGGTAATCGGTCATTACCCTCTGCCCGGTTGCAGCGGAAGCCACGGACTCAACATCGATAGTGAGCATCGTTTGGCATTCGTGGCCTGCGAAGAAAATGCAAAGCTGGCGGTGTTTGACCTGGACTCTAAGAAAATGACCGCCATTCAGTCAGTTGGCGCAGACCCGGACGTGCTTGCCTTCGATAAGGCATTCGCTCGTCTGTATGTTTCTGCCGAAAGCGGCATCATTTCGATCTTCGATGAGCGGGGTAAGAGTCTGGTGAAAATCGGAGAAGGCTTTTTCGCAGCTAACGCTCACAGTGTCGCCGTCGACAGCCGAACCCATCGAGTCTATTTCCCGTTGCAGAATGTTGGCGGGAAACCCGTTCTCAGAATCGCCCGGCCTAGCGATAAATAACTATGACGAGAGTCTGGCGTTTCGAGAGGCAGTTGAAACGCTTCCGGGCGCTGATGTTAGCGCTCAGCTTGACTCTCTTCTCCGTCGCGGCCCAAGCACAGCAGCGTTCGACAAGTATCAATCCTCAAGCAACCCCTTCACCGTCGCCGACCCCGCTATCGCAGGACAGCAAAGGACCACGACGAACCCACGCCATACGTACCACGGACACGATTAAGATTGACGGACTTCTAGATGAAGCCCCTTGGTCGTTGGCCCAACCAGCTACTGAGTTTCTACAGCAGCAGCCGACTGAAGGCGCACCTGCTTCTGAACGCACAGAAGTTCGCGTGCTCTTCGATGATAAGAATATCTATTTCGGTATTCATGCTTTCGACTCTGACGCCAAACATATCAATGCGCGTGAACTCGTGCGCGACGCCGACTTCTCCAACGACGATACTATCGCCATCGTGCTCGACACGTATCACGATCGACGCAATGGGTTTCGATTCGTAGTCAACCCGCTCGGTACGCAACAGGATGCGCTGATCACTGATGAGGGGCGCGACATCAATGTCACCTGGAATGGTGCATGGGTCTCTGCGGGCCGGATTAATGAGAAGGGCTTCACCGTCGAGATTGAGATTCCTTTAACCACGCTTCGGTTCAAAGAAGGGATCGAAGCATGGGGTTTGAATGTTTCGCGCGTCATTCGCCGCAAGAACGAAGAGAACCTGTGGACGAGTTGGCAGCGTTCGTTTGGTATCGAACGCGTGTCGCAAGCGGGCGAACTTGCTGGAGTCGAAGAAATTCGGCGGCGACGGCTGCGCGAGATCAAACCTTACGCGTCCGGTGAATGGCGCGAAGGCGTACCACTAATCGGCAAGAACGGATTAGATGCCGGTGCGCGCGGCAATATAGGAATCGAAGTCGCAAAGCTTGGTATCACGCCGTCACTGACCGCTGAGTTCACAGTCAATCCCGACTTTGGTCAGGCGGAAGTAGACGATCAGATCGTCAACCTCTCGCGCTTCTCTGTCTTCTTTCCTGAGAAGCGTGATTTCTTTCTTGAGAACTCGGGCATCTTTCTTTTTGGCAGACAGGGAGAAAACCAAGCCTTCTTTACTCGGCGCATTGGTCTGACGGAGCGAGGCCAGCCAGTGCCTATCGATTACGGTGTGAAAGTGACCGGCAAGATTGGTCCATACAACGTCGGATTCCTACAGGTGCAGACACGCAAGTTGGGTGAGACCTCGACTGGTCTCGGCATTCCGCGTCAACAGTTCTCGGTTTTGCGCATCAAACGCGACGTTCTGAAGCGCTCATATATCGGAGCCATCCTCGTCAATCGCCAGGGCGCCAGCAGCGTAGGCGGCGAAAGCTACAATCGAGTCGGCGGCGCTGATGCCGAGTTCAATCTCACGGACCACTACAAGGTGAAGGCCTTCTGGATGGGCTCGGCGACGCCGGGCGTTCGTTCAGGCGCGGGATCTTCGCGGCTGGAATCGATCTTTGAAAACGATCTCTATCGCTTTATCACGGTTTATGAAGATGTCGGCGCAAAGTTCAATCCTGAAGTTGGCTTCATCGAGCGCAACGCCATTCATCAATATTTTGGACAATTCGCTTACAAGCCACGACCAAAGTTTATTCCCCACGTGCAACAGATGGAGTTTGAAACGCAGATTGAATACTACACTGATCGCGCCGGCAAGCTTGCCACACGCCAGACCGAACTCTCGTGGGACACAATCTTTAAGAATTCCTCTGAGTTTTTCTTTCGTCCGATCGAAGCGGTGAACGATGTACTCACCGAGCCTTTTGAAATTCGCCCTGGAATCATCATTCCGCGCGGTACTTATCAATTCAACCGCCCGCAGGTTTCGTTTACGAGCGATCTCAGCAAGCGCATCGTCTTCCACGGACGGGAGAAGTGGGGAGATTTCTATTCGGGCAAACGTTATGAGACTTCAGGCGGAGTAACGTGGCGACCAAACTCGCATCTGCTCGTCGATCTTGCAGAGAGTTACAATAAAGTGCGTTTGCGCGAAGGAAACTTCTCCACCACTCTGTTCTCAGGAAGATTGAACTACAATTTCTCGCGTAAGCTGCTGACCTCAGCTTTGGTGCAATTGAACTCAGCCGCACGCCTGTCAGTCATCAACGTGCGGCTGCGTTACATCTATCGGCCCAATAGCGATTTCTTCATCATCTATAATCAGAGCACAGGAGCAGGCCTTGAACGGCCTTCATACAGTCTTCAGATCAAACTGACTCGCGATTTTACTTTTTAGGGTAAAGCTCCAAGAACTCAACAGTCTTATGAATCGGCGGCTCAGGAAAACCCCGGTGTCCACTTCAGCGGACATGCGTCCTCCACAGCAGACACTTTCGAATTAGGTGACACTGAAATCCCAACGTATCTCCGAATTCGACCTTCTTTCCAAGGTGGCACCGTATTTGCTCGAATTTGCGCATCAATCGTAAAGTTCTCAGTGGCGGAATCCTCACGTTTTTTCAAAAAAGGATGAGGCAGTTTTCACGCCAATAGCGCGTTAGTTATTGAGAGAATACTAAACGCGAACGTCGGCGACTTGAAATTCATGAAGCTCACCGAGGCTAAGTATTTGGAATCGGGTCGGAACTATTGAGGTTACCGCCGAAAGAAGAGACAAAAAACTAACCTCACGACTACACCACATGTCTTAGGCCTTACACTGCTAGAAATGTTTTGGGGCCGCACGACATTCCAGATAGGGAAACTTGTTTTCCGAGCACAGGTCTGAAAGTACAACAGGTAGTCGAATCCCCACCGATGTTGGCTAGACCGAAGGGAAAAAGTCTCTTCACGAGGAAGCAGAGATGACAACGAAACAATCGCAGGAAACGGATTTTACACGTGACGTTCTGGGCCGCTACATCTGCAATGGGATGGACGAAGCGCTCGCCAGCACGAATCCTAACGGACAACGTCCCAATGGCAGCCCGCAAAACGATGCGCGCCCTTTTGACATTATCGTCATTGGCGGAGGTAGTTTTGGTCCCATTTTCGCTCAACATCTATTCTTCGCTGACAAAACGCGCAGCCATCGAATTCTTGTGCTGGACGCCGGGCCTCTCATATTAACGGAACACGTACAGAATCTACCTATCCTGGGTCTCAATCCTCCTGGCCCAACTGAGGTTGATCCGGGCGTCCCTCGCGCCGAGATTTGGGGACTGCCTTGGAGATCAGATGTGCGTGGCGGTTTCCCCGGCCTCGCATATTGTCTTGGCGGGCGGTCAGTCTTCTTCGGCGGATGGTCGCCGCGATTATTGGACACGGCGAACGATACTGAAATGGCTCGGCCTCCCTGGCCGCAAAGCGTCGTCGACGATTTGAACAATCGTTACTTTGATGAGGCGGCGGCGCAAATCGGAACTGATGAAAGCAACGATTTCATCAACGGTGAGATGCATCGCGCGCTGCGCCAACAACTTTTTGATGGAATCAAAGCAGGCAAAGTGACGGAGGCCATTCAGCCGGCGGACTTGCCTCTGCATCTTAAGGTTCCACCGGGCACGTCGAACGCAGTGAAAAAGCAATTGCCGCTGGAGGCGCCGCTCGCCGTGCAGAGCCAGACCGTTTCGGGCTTGTTTCCGATCAACAAGTTCAGCGCCATGCCACTGTTAATCAAAGCGTCGCGAACCGCATCATTCGATTCGCAGACCGGGATGCCCTTCGCCGATGATGTGAAGAAACGATTGATGCTCGTTCCTCACTGTCGAGTTATCCGCCTTGTTACCGACGTTCAGGGAGGCACGGGCCGAGTGACGGAAGTGCAGACCACACTAGGCAATGTCCCGGTAGGCAATAACACAAGAGTAGTAATAGCCCTGGGAACCATTGAAAGCGCGCGACTGGCCTTGCTCTCGTTTCAGGGCATCACCAACTACGATCAGATTGGAAAGAACCTGATGGCCCACTTGCGTTCAAACCTGACGATACGCATACCGCGAACGTCTATCAGCGGTTTGAATCCACTAATCAAAGCGCTTCAGGCCTCCGCTCTTTTTGTCAAAGGCAAGCATCTACGCAACGGTGTGCCGTCTTACTTTCACTTGCAAATTACGGCAGCGGGACTGGACCGTCCTAGTACGGACTCCGAGGCGGAACTCTTCAAAAAGGTCCCTGACGTGGACGGCTTTGATGTGCTCCGAAAGGCAAATGACAACACGATCGTGATCACCATGCGCGGCATCGGCGAGACGCAATCGCGTAATCCGGGCAACAACATCTCACTCGCGCTTAGCCAACCCGTAGATGAAGTCGGGATGACTCGCGCTTTTGTGACTTATCACCTGAATGACACGGACTTCGAGTTGTGGGACGCCATGGATAAGGCGTCGGACGATGTCGCAAAGGTGTTCGCAGGGGGCGCGGCTTTCGAAGTGCTCGCCTCAGACGATAAGACTTGGATTCCCGTGGCGGCGAATGGCGATCCGAAGGATGCCATCCCTTACAAACCGAAAGCCGATGGCGGGCGACGCGATGGAATGGGAACCACGCACCATGAAGCAGGGCCACTCTGCATTGGGACAGATCCAAACACGTCGGTAGCTGATCCGAACTGTCGGCTCCACTTTGTTACCAATGCATTCGTTGCCGGCCCTTCTCTTTTCCCAACTGTCGGGTCACCCAATCCGATGCTGACGGGTGTGGCATTGGCGCGCCGCCTTGCGGATAGCTTGGTCGTGCCGCCCTTCGCTCCCGATCCAGGCTTCACCATGCTCTTCGATGGTGTCGACACCAGCAAGTGGCGGATGTCCAAGATCACGAATCAACCAGGAAGAGACAATCCCGGAACCTTCCTGCTCGTCGATCGCTCACTTGAGTCTCTGCCTGGCACCGATCTGGGCCTATTTTGGCACACCGATCCCACACCGGCGGACTTCATTCTTAAGCTGGAGTTTCTACGTTGGCGCGACGATGACAATTCGGGTGTGTTCCTGCGGTTTCCCGATCCAAACAGCAAGGGATACAACAACACCGCTTACGTCGGTATCGACTTTGGCTTCGAAGTGCAGATTGATGAGATCGGCCAGGGTAATCCGCCAGGCTTGCCGATTCATAAGACAGGCGCAATTTACAGTTTTGCTGCGCCCCAGAATCCAAACGTCAGGCCTCCAGGCCAATGGAACGAGTTCGAAATTCATGCGCAGGGACAGAACTATCAAGTCTTTCTCAACGGCGCAAGAATAACGGAGTATCAGAATCCCGATCCAGTGCGCGGCAGCGCGGCGACACCCTGTTTCGTGGGCCTGCAGACACATACCGGGCGCGTGGCATTCCGCAAGATCCAGATAAAGGCGCTCTAGGTTTCACTAATAGAGCGGTCGAGCCTCTTCCGTGCGACCCGTCCTTTGCGGGTCTCCACCACTCGGTTTGAGCCAGTCACGGAGACGCAGCTTATGAGTGTGCAGCATGCGCGTTCTTCACTTGACGCCGGAATTTCCTCCAGTCATTTGGGGTGGCCTCGGCACAGCCGTCGGCGGATTGGCGACTGCCTCCGCCCATGCCGGGATCTCGGTTGGCGTCATGCTCGTTGGGGGCGCATTGGTGCTTGGGGACGGTTCTTACGGCGCATGGAAAGCAATCTCTCGGGAACAGCAGGGGTTGGTTGCCGACGAATCGCTAGTTGTAAATTCCGATGGTGTGTTTTTCTTTCAAGTGCCACCTGGAGAAGCCGAAGAGACTGGCATTCGCTTAGTGCAAAAGTGGAAGCCCGATATTGTGCACCTGCACACAGCTTGGTTTTGGCCCATTGCCCGCGCTATTCGAGAACGCACAGGCACACCTCTCGTCTATACCGTTCACTCGCTGGATCGCGCCGAGTACGAGATTGGTGACTTCGTTACGCATTGGGATACCCAAGAGACAGTAATTGCCGCCGCTGACCGCGTGATCGCCTTATCGCGTGATGAGCGAGACCTCATCGCAAAGTACTGTCCCGTAGCGCGCGAGCGAGTCAGGATAGTGGGTAACGGGATTGACGATTCAACCGCGGCACGCGCTGCAGTCCGACGCAAGAGAGAGAATGGCTCGCCTGTAGTGCTTTACTCCGGACGGTTCGTAGATCGCAAGGGAGTTCGCGAACTCTTTCAAGCCATTCCACGCGTGTTGGATCAGAAGCCTAACGTACATTTTGTGCTGGCTGGTGGCTATGGCACAGCAGCCGAGATTGAGCGCGAATGGTTGCATGGGTCATTGCACCCGTACAGGAGTCAAATTCACTTCACTGGCTGGCTCACCCCAGACAAAGTGTCCGAGTGGTATAGATGCGCGGATATTCTGGTAATGCCAAGCTGGTACGAACCCTTTGGGATGGTAATCCTCGAAGGCATGTTGCACGGTCTACCGATCGCCGCGACAAGCGTAGGTGGGCCGGTCGATATCTTGGAGGACAAGATAAACGCACTGCTCTTTCCGCCGAGAGATGTCGAAGCCCTCACAGACGCGATCTTGCAACTCGTAAGTCACCCGGAGCTGCGTTACCGCTTGGGTCGAGAAGCAGCGAAGGAAGTGCGTCGGAACTGGCTTTGGCCGAATATCGTCAAAGGGATGCAGAAGGTCTATGGAGAGGTTGCGATGGCGGACTTGCGCGCTGCCAATTGATTTGAATCGAAGTCACTTAAGTGCAGTTCATCGTCGATTGTTTGAAGTGCACCCTGAAATGAAACCGAGGCTCGCCCACATATATTCTAGAGACTTGTGCACTGTGCAATCCACATTCTTGCAACTTTGAGGTCAACATGAAAAATCAACTTGCCAAATTCGCGGGAACCCTTCTTGTGACACTCATTTTCTTTGCTTTGCCGGCAGTCTCTTCAGGACAGGACCGCGATATCACCGAGGGGAGTTCATCGGGCAGCATTCGGTCGGACGTTTCCGAGAGACCGAGCGGCCCGAGGAGACGCATGCTCTCTGCTGAAAGTAGAGCCGCGCTTGTTGCGGAGTTTGAACTACTTGGTGGAGCAGAGGCGCTATTAAACGCGCCGAGCTTCGCGGCTCTTAGGGATGATTACAAAGCCGCTTTGGAAAAGGCTGCATCCGAGAAACCTATCGCTACCGATCTTACGCCGCTGAAGTATCTGGTTTTCAAAATGATGGCGAGAGACCTCAGCCAGAAGAAGCCCACCATCAATGCTGACCAACTCGCAGCTGCGATGATTAGCACGTATATAAAGACCAGAGACTTCATGCCGCCAATATTGTCGGCGGGCGTGAGCCGCGAAGAAGCCAAAAAGGCGGAACGCGACGCGGTTGCGGCCCTCAACCAACTTGTGCGTCAGCGCGTTCGGGCTCGAGCAAAGCCTGTCGCCGCTGCGCAGAACGCTCCCCCGATCGGAACCACTACGATTACTTATGGAGTTAGCCTGAATGATCATCCGAGGCACGCGAGGGAAGGTACTCCGAAGAGAAAGGGAACACTCGGTCTCACTATCAGGATTGCGCCGCGATTCGTCTTCGGCATAACCTTCGACACATTCAGCTCGAAGAAACGCGCAGATGGCAGCTACATCACGGGCATAGGCAACACAACACCAAGTTTGAAGTACGAAGCATTAGACGACAACAAGAAGCACCCGTCTGTTAGCTTCTCCTACTCCATTACCCTGCCCACTGCAAGCGTTGCTAAGACCCTTGGGAGCGGAAGAGTGGATCACAAGATAATTGGCGACGTAGGGAAGAAAGTGGGTAATACGTCTCTCGGTCTGAGTCTCGGCTACCTATTTGCCGGACGCAAAGGCCAGAGTGGCTTTTCCAAAACAGGGTTAGCTGTTCTATCTCTGGCACATCCCCTTGGCCAGAAATTCACATCGAAAAACGAAATTGACTTTGCTACTCGTGCGGACAAAAACCCAAGCGAAATATTCGCCATTAATCAAATTGTATATAAGGTAAACGGCACTTTTTCCTTGCGTGCCGGTTTACGAACTGGGATCACTCCTAATTCGGCTCGGATAGGCTTCACCGGAGGAATCACCATTAACACCGACCTTCACAAGATTTTTAAGTGATCTGAACCCTCAACAAAAAGGTGTCCTTCAATAATGGGAAACACACCTGACCGACGAGCAAGTTTCGTGGGACACTCCGGTTACCCACTCCCTGCTTCCTCGATTGGCACAGCAACCGAATCGTATATACTGGCAACTAATTACTGGGGTTGATTTTGGTGGAATAGTATTGGAGGAGACTGGGGCACCCGAAAATGAAAAGTTGCTCACAAAGATTCGCCGTTCTGTTGGGATCGATCATAGTCTTCTTCTTGCCCATAATCTCTTTTGGTCAAGACCGCGATCTTACGGGAGGGAGTTCAAGTGGCAGCATTCGACCGGATGTCTTAGATACGAGCAGAAGCCCCCGAACGAGAATGCTGTCTCCTGAGAAGAGAGCCCGCCTGGTTCAGGAGTTCGGAGCGTTCCGCGGAACTGAAACACTTGTAGATATTCCAAATTTCGAAGCTCTCAAAGATAATTACGCAGCGACCCTCGAAGAACTCGCCACGAAGAAACCCCTCGCCACAGACTTAACGCCCGTAAAATATCTTACCTTTAGAATCATGGCCAAGGAGTTGAGCAAGCAGAAGCCGGGTGTAAACGCTGATCATTTAGCTCAAGATATGATCAGCACTTATACAAAGACTGGAGATTTCATGCCACCCATCGTGTCTGCGGGCTTTAACAAACGAGAAGCAAGGAAAGCGGAGAGTAATGCTGTTTCGTCTCTAAGACTCCTTGTGAAACGACGAAGGCGTAGTCCTACTCCTTGATTGCCGATCTTGGCGTCCGAGGTGGCCATTTGGAATATCGATGCTTGGAAAATTTTGATCGATTTCCAAGTGGCCAATACGTGGCCAAAAATAACAGGACGTGACGTATACGCGATGGTAAGGAATGGGAAAAAACCGGAAAACCCTCAAAATCTCTTGGTGGCTGCAACTTTCGAAAAGGCAAATACTTAGCGTTTTGCCGGTAGTCCGATTCGCAACGCAGAGGTCGTGGGTTCGAGTCCCATCTGCTCCACCATAAGGCAAGTCGCATCAGAGATTTAGTGCGGTGCGTTTGTGTGAGCATGCTTTCGAAATGACCAAATAAGTGACCACAATTTTGAGGATTCAAGGTGTCCTTACTGAACCTCACGACGCAGGTAGTAGACCACCGCGTGAACGCGGAGGTCGGCAGACGGCAAACTCACTAAGTTCGCACCAATGCTTTGCGACAGTGCTTAAAGTTGAACCAGAAGTAGCTTCCAAGATTCAGGCGCGAGCGCGTGAACGCGGCGTTTCGGTGGATGTGTATTTACGGGAGTTAATCAACCAGACAGGAACTGAATCCGAAAGAAGCATTGGCCTAGGCTCGCAAGACCGAGTTCGCATGTTGCGAGAGTGGGCCTCGGGCCACAGTGCCAACACCTCGCTTCTTTCTGCCGACGCAATTAACCGCGACACCATCTACCGGGAACGTGGCTAGCTCGTGATGACGACTTTTTCTTCGGTCCAATTCTTCACACTCCGATTTTTCCTAACGCGTTAGTACCTCATCAGACGGGCCTGGTATCAATCTCACGGTGATTGTCAAATGTAGTTTGCTCGAAACTACTCCGATGTTCTTCTTAGATGATTCAGTTTCGTCGATGGCAGGCCGGCTGCCTTTCGTCTAGCGACCCGAGTTGCTAAGGGAGTATCTTAGTTGGCGGCATCTCCGTTTCTAGACATGAGCGCGTCCAAATCAAACCGGACCGTCGACTTGCAACAGATAGTTGACGTTATTCCGCAAATGATCACTGTCCTGGCGCCGGGCGGGATGATCATTTACGCCAATCAGGCTGTGCTGGACTACACGGGTCTGACTATTGATGATGTGATGAAGTCTGACTTTCGTGATCGAGTCTTTCATCCTGAGGATATCGACCGGTTGCGGGATGAACGACAGCAAGCGCTGGCGCGAGGCGAGCCGTTTGAAAATGAGCAAAGGGCGCGAGGAAAAGACGGGACGTACCGATGGTTTCTCATCCGTTACAAACCTCTGCTGGACGAGACCGGGCAGCCGCTGCGCTGGTACGCGAGCGGAACCGACATCGACGATCTCAAACGCGCTGAGGCCAGGCTGCGACATGATGAGCGAGAGCTAAGACAATTAGTTGATTCTCTCCCTCAGCACGTTCTCGTTCTCGACGCTAAAGGCTCTATCCTTCAGGTGAACCGAATGATGCTCGATTATCTGGGCCGTACCTTGAAGGAAATGCAAAGCCCGGGGACTGATGATCGGATCAGAAGAGATCTTCATGCGGACGATGTGGAAAGAGTTCAAAGCGAGCGGATCGCCGGCTTATCTGGGGGAGTTGCATTCGAGATTGAAAAGCGGTCGCTTGGGAAAGACGGTCAATTTCGGTGGTTCCTATTTCGGTATAAGCCACTGCTTGATGAAAAGGGTCGAATTGCCAAGTGGTTCGTGACCGCCACGGACATTGAGGATCGCAAACAAGCTGAAGCGCGAATGCGAAATGAAACATTCGCTCTCCGTGAAGAGATCGACCGGACATCAATGTCCGAGGAGATTGTTGGATCGTCACGCCCGCTGCGTCGGGTGCTGGCGCAGGTTGACAAGGTAGCGCCTAC
>WNFQ01000175.1_pt1 | contig 83617 bp, 75 predicted proteins | sample 5400171 | NCBI WGS metagenome assembly WNFQ01 (sample SAMN13153356, study PRJNA577476) | soil metagenome | isolation source: 20 cm soil under Madrone tree | place: USA:California | collected 2016-06-14
TGGATATCGATGGGGTGGTCGACATTGATCTAATCTCGTTTGACCGCGGCGGATAGGTGGTCAGTAAAGTCTGCGATGCTTTTACGCATCCCCTGATTGTCGTAAATAGCCACGCCGCTTTCACCTACTTTTTTAGCGATTTCAGCGACGAAGGCCTTACCGATGTCGCGCTGTTCGATATTCCCCCCCGGACCCGGCACCAACTTGCCGAGCCAGCCTACCCAACGCGGCGTATGAACATTGCCGACGATGATGCCTGGGCGGAAAATCGCCAAGTGCGGAAAATTCACCGCTTGGATCGCTGCTTCTTTTAACCCCATTATGCGGGCATATTTAATCCGGCTGCCCGCGTTAGCACCGACCGCCGATAGCAAGCAGAATTGCGCCACACCCGCTTGGCGCACACCGCGAGCAAAAGCGCCGACCACGCCGATTTCTAGCTGTTTGAGCTGCTCTTCGGTCCATTGCAAGGATCCGCTGCCTACACCGACGCAGCTGACGGCAGACACGCGATCGCCCCCGGCGACGACCTCCCTCGCCAGATCGGCAATACGCATTTCTAAATCAGCAGCACCCGTATCCATCATTACGTTACGCAGGCGCGCAGGATCAGCGATCACCACTGGTTTGCGGGTCACCATGACCACTTCGCGGCATACAGACTCAGCAAGCAACGCTTGCACCACTGCGCTGCCGACTTGCCCCGTGCCACCGATGACGATCACGCGAAACCGTGGATTTATAAGCTTCCCCCATAAGGGCCCTTTCGTCTGCGAGAAGTGGTTCGTGTCCGGCATTACGCCAACAGGGGGTTACGAACCTTCACCGCCGCAAATCGTGAAAAGTCCCGGTCGGCGGACCATAGCTCGCGAACTCCGTGAAAGCGGCAGATCGCGGCAATTCTCGCATCGTGGATCGCTCCGCCTTGCACGCGTGCAGCAAGTGCAATTCCTGCAAGGCTATCGAGGTAGCCATCTGCCTCGCCGATGAACTCGAGAGTCGGGCAGGCATTCAGCTCTGCGAGCGCCTCCAGAGCGCGCTCGAGCGGTGTCGGCGTTTTGTAGATTTTGGGATGTGTGACGATCGCGATGAACTCATGCGCACAAGGCCACGGGACCGCCCATCGCTCGGTTCCCGCTGCGAGGTTCACGAGCGCGGCATTGGCCTCCGTGTGAAACTTAGCGTCCTCCCGATGCGCATACACCAAGACGTTGGTATCGACGGCGATCATGATTCTTTGTGCGTCGCTTCGCTGTAGATCGTGGTCCGAATCTTTTCCCAGTCAGCCTCGCGAAATTCAGCGCTCAGCCCACCCTTGCCGAAAGTCGGAAAGCGAAATGGGCGAGAACCAGGCGTTTGGCGGTCTTTTAGAACCAAACGCAAGCCTTCTTCCAATACGGCACGCAACGTCGAGCCTTCACGTTTAGCTAATTGCTGCGAACGCTTCAAAAGATCGTCCGCAATATCTATGGTTGTCTTCACTATGGGTTACCCGTATGCGATAGTATGGGAAATAAGGTTACCATCCTTCAGATCAATTTTCCAATGAGATCATCGCCGATCTGCACTTCGAAACATGCGTCTGAGACTCCCGATTGCATCACGCGGAATCCGCGAGCCCATGGCAAACTGCCGATAGACTGGAGTCGTGGCGATGACTTCTAGAGTGAAGTTCTGGCCGGCGCTGCTCTGCATAATGTGTGCGCAGCTCGCTACCGTACCGGCCTTGGCGCAGAACGAGCACGCGGATCACGCCGCGGGCGAGAATTTGGGCACAGTGCACTTCCTTATCTCCTGCAGTCCCGAAGTACAACGGCAGTTTGAGCACACGACTCTTATTGGATCGAACAGCTCGACATCCAGAGGAAAGCCGCTGGCGCGTGGATTGAGCTCGGGGAGAAAAAGCTCGATGAGGCGATCGAATCGATGCGCGAAGCCGCCGACCGGGAGGATCGCACCGAGAAACACGTCGCTATGGAAAATCGGCTGTCACCTATGCGCGAACTGTTGGGTGCGCTGCTGCTCGAAGCAAAGCGGCCAGCCGAACCGGCGCGCGAGTTCGAGATGTCGCTGCGCACCACCCCGTATCGTTTTCGCTCGCTAGCGGGTGCCGGGCAGGCGGCTGACATGTCCGGTGATCGCGCGCGAGCACGCATCTACTACCAACGACTGGTGGCACTTGCACGCGACGCGGACAGCGCTCGGCCGGCACTCACCCGTGCGAGGGAGTTTCTGGCGACGCCGTGACCCTCCCGACCAAGTGTTCGCCCCAGAACATCGGCGGATATTTCACAACGCCCTCGCGAATTGGTGGGCCCGCTCGGACTCGAACCGAGGACCAAGGGATTCACTCGACCCCGCCGTTTCCGGTGGGAGTGGACTATCTCTTCACCCCCTAATCTACGAAGAAAAGGGGTGCGGGACGCTCTAGCCTGTCATTAAGCGCGCTGAAGCGCTCAGGTAGTCTCTGCACCTTCCGGCGGTGTACCGCCGGCTTGGCTCAGGGTTGCTAAAGATGAGTCCCCTGCTCTAACCAACTGAGCTACAGGCCCGACCGGCGCAAATTCTAACACGCGGTCACCCGACGCGTACCTGCCGTTGAGGTATCGTAACGCCGCCATGACTGCTATGAGGCGTCCCCCGCTACCTGCGTTACCCATCAATGAGGCATTGCCGGCGTTGACCGGCACTCTGGCAACGCACACCTGCGTGCTGCTTCAGGCGCCCCCCGGCGCCGGCAAAAGTACCATCGTCCCGTTGACACTGCTCGACGCCGCCTGGCTGGGCGGCAAGAAAGTCGTGATGCTGGAACCCCGGCGCATTGCCGCGCGCGCCGTCGCCGCGCGAATGGCGCAATTGCTCGGCGAGCCCGTCGGTAGGACGATTGGCTACCGGACTCGGCTCGACACGCGGGTGGGCCGGGACACGCGCATCGAAGTGGTCACGGAGGGTATTCTCACCCGCATGCTGCAGGAGAGCTCCGAGCTGCCGGGCGCGGCCTGCGTCATTTTCGATGAGTTTCACGAACGCAGCCTGAATGCGGACCTCGGGCTGGCGCTCAGCATCGAGAGTCAACAGACCCTGCGTGAGGACATGCGCATCCTCGTCATGTCGGCGACCCTGGACTTGATGCCGCTCGCTCGCCTGCTGAACGATGCGCCCATCATCTCCGCGCAAGGCCGCAGTTACGATGTCGCCACTCATTACGTGCCGCGCCGCGCGGACCTTCATCTGGAACTGCAGCTGGCTCAAGTCGTGCGCCGCGCACTCGAAGAACATGACGGCGACATCTTGTGCTTCCTGCCGGGCGCCGCCGAGATCGGCCGCGTGCAACGTGCCCTGAATGCGGCGGGTCTCGCGCATGGAGTCAACATCCTGCCGTTGTACGGCGAACTCGCCGGCGCCGCCCAGGATGCGGCGCTGGCGCCCGCAGCGCCGGACCAGCGCAAAGTCGTACTGGCAACGACAATCGCCGAGACCAGCCTCACCATTGAAGGGATTCGAGTGGTGGTGGATGCCGGCCTCAGGCGCTACGCAGAATTCGATCCTGCGACGGGCATGAGCCATCTCGTGACGGCGAAAGTATCGCAAGCCGCGGCCGACCAGCGCAGGGGCCGTGCGGGGCGTTTGAGTTCGGGCGTCTGCTACCGCCTTTGGTCGGAAGGCACCCAGGCATCGCTGGCGGCGCACACCGCACCGGAAATTACACACGCCGATCTCGCGCCGCTGGCACTGGAACTCGCTTGCTGGGGCGCCGCGGACGCCGCCGCACTATGCTGGCTCGATCCGCCGCCGGCGGCTCCGCTGGCGCAGGCGCGTGACCTGCTCCGGCAACTGGAGGCCATCGACGGCGCGTCTCGCATCACGCCGCACGGTCGGGCGCTGGCCGCAGCCGCAGCACATCCGAGGCTCGCCCACATGCTGGTCAAATCGCGCGGCTTGGAAGCGCCAAGGCTGGCGAGCGATCTGGCAGCGATCTTGAGCGAACGTGACATTCTTCGATCAACCGCGGGGTCGCGCGATGTCGATCTGCGCTTGCGCGTGAGCGCGCTGCGCGGCGACGTTCGCGCGTTGCCGCCGGGAATCGACGTGGACCAACGCGCACTGACCCAGGCAAGGCGCAATTCCGCCGATTGGCAGCGCGACTTCGCGCCCGGAATTCGCGAGAACGCGGATCCGCACGAAGACGCGGGAATCTTGCTGGCGCTCGCTTACCCGGACCGGATCGGCCGCGCCCGCGGCGGGGACGGGCGGTATGTCCTCGCGAACGGGCGGGGTGCTCGCTTCGCCGAGCCGCAGGCGTTGTCGAAGTCGGAATTCATCGTCGCCGCGGAATTGGACGGTTCGGAGCGAGAAGCACGCATTTTTCTCGCCGCTCCGCTGCGGCTCACCGATATCGAGAGGCTCTTTGCCGCGCACATCGTCGAACACGCCGAAATCGTGTGGGACGACCGCGAGGAGATGATCCACGCGCGGCGACTGCGGCGGCTGGGAGAGTTGGTCCTGCAATCGAGCGAGATTCGCGATGCCGACCCCGACGCGCTGCTGCGGGCCGCTCTGGCGGGATTGAGGAACCTTGGTATCGGCGCGTTGCCCTGGACGAAGGAACACAGACAATGGCAGGCGCGGGTGGGACTCATGCTGAAATACGCGGTACCCGCACCCGAACCCTGGCCGGACCTCAGCGATGGGGCACTTGCCGCAACCTTGGAGGAGTGGGCGCCGCCATGGATCGCGGGATTCACGAGGCGCGACCATTTTGCCCGGATGAACCTGGAGAATGCCCTACGAACCCGCCTGTCCTATGCGCAGAACAGCCTCCTCGAACGTGAGGCCCCGACTCATTTCGTCGTGCCGAGCGGCTCGCGCATCCCCGTCGACTATCTCGATGGCGACGTCCCTACATTGTCGGTGCGTCTGCAGGAAATGTTCGGCATGAGCGCAACCCCGAGCGTGGCGGCGGGCCGTCTGCCGTTGCTGCTGAAACTACTGTCGCCGGCCGGCCGGCCGGTGCAGATTACACGGGATCTGGTGAGCTTTTGGAATCGTGGCTACCATGAGGTGAAGAAAGACCTCAAGGGCCGGTACCCGAAGCACTTCTGGCCCGATGATCCGTATACGGCCGCGCCCACCCGTCGCGCGCGGCCTCGTTGAGATGCGGCTCGTTCAGATGGGGCCGCGCCAATGTGTGCCCACGCCGAACTGCGCCCTTGAAGCTACGCGTGGCAACCGTGATCGCAGCGATCTCGTTCGATTTGCAGCGTGGCGTGATCGATGCGAAAGCGCTTTTTGAGAAACGGCGTCAGAGAGCCCAGCAGAATATCGTCCTGATCGCGGTCGGGTACGACCAGATGGGCGGTCAGGGCAACGCTGGTGGTCGACAGCGCCCAGATATGAAGATCGTGTACGTCCGTGACGCCGCGCTGGCCTGCCAGGAACGACATCACGGCCGTGGAGTTCACGCCGGAGGGCACGCCATCGAGCGATAAATGTACGGAATCCCGCAGCAGGCTCCAGGTACTCGCCAAGATCACCGCGACGATCATCAGGCTCACAACGGGGTCCAGCCAACTCCAATGGGTGAGCACGATGAGTCCTCCCGAAATCAGCACCCCGGCCGACACCGCTGCATCGCCGAGCATGTGAATGAAGGCGCTTCGCCGGTTCAAATCATCGTGGCTGCCGCCATGCAGCAGCCATGCGCTGATGCCATTCAGCACAATGCCGATGGCCGCCACGGCCATGACGGTGGCGCCCGCGACGATAGGGGGGCTCGCGAGGCGCCCGATTGCCTCCCATGCGATGGCGCCGCAGGCCACCAGCAGCAACACCGCGTTGGCAAGGGCAGCCAGGACCGAGGAGCGCCCCAAGCCGTAGGTAAACCGCCCGCCGGGCGGGCGGCGGGCCAGGCGAATGGCGGTCCATGCACAGACCAGACCCAACACGTCGCCCAAATTGTGGCCGGCATCGGCGATCAAAGCCACCGAGTTGGAGAGGAAGCCGAATGTGCCCTCGATGGCTACAAAGATCACGTTGAGAGCGACCGCAACGCCCATCCGCGCGTTGATGCCGTCAGCGGCCAAGACATGGGAGTGCGCGTGGGAATGAACATGGCCATCGTCCTCCGCACAGGGCTGCTCGGATCCGGGGGCGGGATCTTGATCATGACCGTGGTCGTGGCCATGAGTGCCGTGATCATGATCATGATCATCGTGAGCCGAATGAGGATGTGGCCCTTTCGGTTGCATTCGCGAGGTTGTCCTTCAATTGATCGAATGTCTGCAGACGCCATAGCCGGGGGAACAAGATGCCCGCCCAAAGTCCCGCTACCACCAATGTTACTACTCCGCCGGACACGATGGCCGGAACCAGTCCAAACCACGCCGCGGTAATACCGGATTCGAATTCGCCCAGTTCATTGGATGCGCCGATGAACACCGAATTCACCGCGCTGACGCGGCCGCGAATCGCGTCCGGCGTTTCCAATTGCACCAACAGGTTACGGATGAACACGCTGACCATGTCGCCCGCGCCGAGCGCCACCAGCGCGGCCATTGCCACCCAGAAATTGCGGGTGACGCCGAAAACTACCGTTGCGGCACCGAACAAAGCCACGCCGGCGAACATGTGAACGCCGATGCGGCGGGTGATCGGCTTGAATGTCAGCCGCAGCGCACACAAACCCGCCCCTATGCCGGGCGCCGCGCGCAAATAGCCGAATATGTCAGGTCCCGCGTGCAGGACGTCGCGAGTGAATGCCGGCAGCAGAGCGGTCGCGCCGCCGAACAATACCGCGAACAGATCGAGGGAAATGGCGCCCAACACCGTTTTTCGGCGCCATACGAACCGCATGCCCTCGAGCATGCTGCCCGCGGAAACCACGTTGCGGACGATCGCCACGGGACGGCTTTTGACGGCCAGCAGCATCACCAGAGACAGCAACAGCAATCCCGCAGCGCCGCCATAGACCCATTCCGAATCGCCAAAGGCGTATACGATGCCGCCGATGCTGGGACCGGCGATGGTCGCGAGCTGCAGGGATGAGGAGTTCAGGGCAATCGCGCTGCCGAGCGCGGTGAGCGGCACGATATTGGGCAGGAACGACTGGGACGCCGGCGCCAGGAAGGCGCGCGCGATGCCGAGCAGCGCCAGAACTCCGAATATCGGCGCCGTGCTGCCGATCCGCCCCATCGCAAACAGGAGCAGCAACAAGGTACAGATCAAGAACGTCGCCAGGCACAGCGAGATGATGAGCCTACGGTCAAACCGGTCGGCCGCATGTCCGGCAAACAACGACAGACACAGAAAGGGCAGGAACTGCGAGAGCCCAATGAGACCCAGATCGAGCACCCGGCCGGTGAGCTTGTATACCTGCCATCCCACGGCGACGATGAGCATCTGCGCTGCAATCGAGGAGAACAGCCGGGCGCAAAGATACAGGGTGAAGTCGCGTTGTGTGAGAACCGCGAAGCCGCCCGTGGCGCCGGGTGAATTCAAAGACCGAGGGCGCTCAACGACGCGTGTGCATCGGGCCGCCTTCCCAGGGCCCAATGATATTTACGCGCGCTCTCTGCAATCGGAAGATCGTTGATGCTGGCGATGCGCAGGCGCATCAAACCATGTTCGTCGAATTCCCAATTCTCGTTGCCGTGGCTCCGAAACCACTGGCCGCTGTCGTCGTGCCACTCGTAGGCGAATCTCACGGCAATGCGATTGCCCGCGAACGCCCACAGTTCCTTGATCAGCCGATAGTCCAACTCGCGCGACCATTTTCGCACCAGGAACGCTTGGATGGCCTCGCGTCCCTCGAGAAACTCGACGCGGTTGCGCCATCGGCTGTCGGTGGTATAGGCCTGCGCAACCCGTTCCGGGTCACGGGTATTCCAGGCGTCCTCGGCCATGCGCACCTTTTGCGCGGCGCTCTCCAAGGTGAACGGTGGCAGGGGTGGTCGGTCCATGGTGCGCTCGCGTTTGACGTAATGCGTTGCCCGACATTTTAATCGGAAATTGCCCGCGCCTTAACCCCCTTTCGATGTCCGCGCCGCTTCAAGTCTCGTGGGTCACAACGAGTGGAGGCGGTATGAAACGTTTGGTGTATTTCGCGATTTCCATGGTGCTGGCTTCGGCCTGCGAGGCGCAGGCCGTCCGCGGCCTTGCCGACGTGGGCATCATCGACCGGGACAGCGGGGTTGTACTCGACACGCACTATTATCGTGGCGAGTATTGGGTGGCCGGCCGGCCCGGCGGCCGCTATGCCATTGAAATCCATAATCGCATCGGGGAGCGGCTGCTGGCGGTGACTTCGGTCGACGGCGTCAACGTCGTCTCCGGAGAAACCGCCGCGTGGGATCAAGGCGGCTACGTGTTCGGTCCCGGCGATCGCTATCAAATCACGGGTTGGCGCAAATCCGACGCGGAAGTGGCCGCCTTCACCTTCACCGATCTCGCGAACTCTTATGCGGCGCGCACCGGACGGCCGGCGAACGTTGGTGTCATCGGCGTGGCGGTCTTCCGCGAGCAGCAGCCGCCGACGGTCGACCAGCCGGCGATCGGCGGCCTACCCTCCAATCGCTCGGACGCTTCGCGCGCGGCCTCGGACGCTTCGCGCTTGGACTCGGATGCTTCGCGCTTGACCGCGGGCGCTTCGCGCTTGGCTGAGTCCGCTCCGATGTCTCCACCGTCTGCGCTCGCCGTGCCGCCACCCAGGGCAAAACTCGGCACGGGTCATGGCGAACGCGAATACTCCTACGTCGATCACACCGAGTTCCTGCGCCTGCAGAAACAGCCGAACCAGGTCATCCGCATCCACTACGACAGCCTCGACAATCTGTTCGCGATGGGCATCGTCACGCGTCCGCGCCCGATTCCGCCCGTGCCCGACCCGTTTCCGGGCTCACGCGATCAGCGCTACGTTCCGGATCCCACAGGTTAGCCGCGATGCTGTCATAATGAGGTGAATGCCAGTCGCCGGGGATAGTGCTGCAGCGGGCGATAGTGACGAGGCTCTGATCCGCCGCTACGCCCGCGGCGAAGCAGCGGCGTTCGAGGTGCTCTATCGCCGTCACGAAATGCGCGTGTGGCGCTATCTTCAGCGCAACCTGAGAAACGCTGCCACCGCGGACGAGTTGCTGCAGGAGGTGTGGTTCGCCGTGGCTCGCGATGCCGCGCGCTACGTGCCTTCGGCGCGTTTCACGACCTGGCTGTTTTCGATTGCGCACAACCGGATGATCGACTCCATCCGAGTGCGCCGGCGGCACGTGAGTCTTGAGTCGCTGGGGCACGAGTCCGCCGAGGTGACCCGGCAACTGACCGCGGATCCAAGCGCGAGTCCGGTCGCAGCCGCGGTTGCGCGGGATGAGGCCGCCGCCCTCATTCGGGCGGTCGAGGAACTGCCCCGGGAACAGCGCGAAGCATTCCTGCTGCAAGTCGAGGGCGACCTCGACATCGAGGAAATTGCGAGGATCACCGGCAGCAGCTTCGAGACCACCAAGAGCCGGCTGCGCTATGCGCGCACGAAGCTGCGCCAGATGCTCAAGGAGTACGCATGACCGAAGAGCTCGACGAAATCTATCGGCGCGCATCGGCCCTCGACCCAAGTCGGCCGAGCGAGTCGGTGCGCCGCAAGGTGCTCGAGCATGCCGCTGCCCTGGCGGCGCGCCCGCGGCCGGCGGCGAATCGACCACGGTGGCGTCCGGCCGTTTTTGGGACCCTGGCCGCGGCCGGACTCGCCGGCCTGTTGATCGTGCCGCGCGTTTTCAACCCGCACCCACCGGCGAATTCGGCCGACACCGCGGTACCCGCGCAGATCCCGCCCGACGCTGATGCTCCACCCGGCGCCGGTGCTCCCGCCATGGCCGATGCCCCTCCCACCGCCGCCGGCGCTCCGCCATTCGCCGACGCTCCGTCTATGAACTCGGCGCCGGCCCCGTCCCCACTTCCTCCGCCGCAGTCGGCCGCGAGGTCCCGCACCATCACGCCTTCCGACGAGCAGATCACCGTCCCCGAGGAAGACGTGCAGCGTCTGGCCGAAGCGAAGTCACGCTCGGCCGGTGAGTTACCCCAGGGCGCTTCTCGGCTCGATCCGGCGGCTCAGCTGGGTGCTGCGGCTCAGCGTGGCGCAGCGGCTCGGCCTGGCGCGGCCGCTCAGCTGGGTGCGGCTCAGCCGGGCCTGTTGGCGGGGCAGACCGCCGCAACCGCGCAACCCGCGTCGCCGCCAACCGATCCGTCGGCCGCGCTGCGGCGGGCAGCCGAAACCGGCGATGTGCAGGCGCTGCGGGTGATCCTTGGCGCCGAAGTCCCCATCGATGCGCCCGATGCGCGCGGACGCACGGCCTTGATGCTCGCGGCGTCGGGTGGCCAGGCCGAATCGGTGGACCTGCTGCTGGCCCACGGCGCCGATCCGAATGCGGCGGACGCCAACGGCACGACGCCCCTAAAGGCCGCCCTTGCCGCGGATCAGCCGGCAATCGCCGCGGCGCTCCGCCGGGCCGGGGCCCGTTAGGCAGGATGACGGCTCCTCGCGCTTCGCTCTTTGCTAGGATGACGGACAACAATAGCGGCGGACAGTTGGGGAGACGACGATGCGCAATTCAGTGCCGACCGGAAATCCCTGGGGTGACATCGTCGGCTATTCGCGGGCGGTGCGGGTCGGGAACCTGGTTTTCGTGTCGGGCACTACCGCGAGCGGCCCCGAAGGCCAGGCGTTGCATCCCGGCGAACCGGGGCCGCAGACACGGCTCATCCTCGAGCGGATGGACGCCGCGTTGGCGAAGCTCGGAGCCTCGCTGAAGGACGTGGTCGAAACGCGCGTTTATGTGCGCGACATCGGTCAGTGGGAGGCGGTGGGCAGGGTGCACGGCGAAGTGTTTGCCGATATTCGCCCCGCGACGACGCTGGTCGAGGTAAGTCAGCTGATCACGTCGGATCTGTTGGTGGAAATCTCCGCCATGGCGGTCGTGGACTGCGCCGACACAACACCGTCGTAGTGGCCCTCAAACCGTTTCGCGGCGCGGTGGCCGCGGAGGCCGGCAGTAAACGATGGGCGGAAAGGATGATTATTTGCGCTGGGTGCTCGAGCAACTCTCCGGAGCCGAGGGTATTTCTTCCCGTCGAATGTTCGGCGGATTCGGCCTGTATTGCAAAGACGTGTTTTTCGGAATCATCAGCGGCGATACGCTGTTCTTCAAAGTGAGCGATGCCAGCCGCGCGGACTACGAGACCCGCGGCATGGCTCCGTTCCGACCATACCGGGACAGGCCGCTGGTGAGCATGAGTTATTACGAGGTGCCGGCAGACGTTCTTGAAGACGCGGATGCGTGCGTGCAATGGGCGATGCGCGCGGTGGCGGCAGGCGTCGCGAAGAAGAAGCCACCAAAGAGATAGAAGCACTTATACATCAAGGAGACGCCGCAGGATCAGCAGCACCTGTGCAACCCTTGAAGCGCCGCTTGGGCGATTGCCATCCAGGGAGCCTCATTGCGATTTGTCGTCGCGGAAGCGTGCTTCAGCGTCAGCCGCCGCGGCGGCAGAGAGTGTGCCCCGCTGCGGTGTTGGGCCGTCCTTCGGCGCGAAACCGGTTGTCGGATCGAGCGGTGGTGCTTTGGTCAGGTCCATGACGCCGTTTAGTGAGCGCTCAAGAAGCTCTCGACCAGCGCCGCGACACGCTCCGCCTGTTCGATGTGCAGCATGTGGCCGGCGCCGGGAACACGCGCAAATTCCACGTGAGGCATGGCGCGTCGAAACTCATCGTCGCAGGCTTCCGACCCGATCTTGGTCAAATACTCCGATTCGTCGCCCGACACCATCAGGACCGGCGCCTTCACCTCCCGCCAGCACGCCTCCGAATCCTCGCGGGCGTACCGAACCGGGTTCACCCAGCGGTGGCGGGCGTCGCCTAGCAGCCGCACTCGACCGCCGTAGGGTTCGCTCCACGCCCGAGCCACGAAATCAGACTGTGCTTCCGTAAATCGCGGGTAACGATGACGAATGACGCCGGCCAGTTGCTCGACCGACTCGAAGTCCTTCAACACGGGAGTGGATTTCACCTGGTCCAGCCACTTGCGCAACCGTCCGGGAGCGGCACTCGGAGATGAACGGGGCAACCCGAAGCCCTCGAGGTTCGCCAGGCAGCGCACTCGGGCGGGCCGCAGCCCGGCGTACAGGTTCGCGATGTTGCCTCCCATGCTGTGGCCGACGATGCGCGCGGGCTGGTCCGGCGATAGCGCGTCGAGCAGCGCGTCGAGATCCGCAAAATAATCGGGAAACCAGTAGCCTTCCTGGGGCCATGCGCTGCGGCCGAAGCCCCGCCAGTCAGGAGCCGCCAGCGCCCAATCGCCGCCGAGTGCGTCGACCATGAATTGAAACGTATCGCCGGTATCACCCCACCCGTGCAGGAGAAGCACCGGCGAATCCGATCGGGCGGGCGGCGATCCCCAACGAGTCAGATGCGTCTCGAGTCCGCGTACTCGCAATGTTTCATGCCGCGGCGTCCGCCGCACTTGGTACGCAGTCACCCCCGCGTACCGTCCAAGAACAGCTTGTAGGCGGGGTTTTCGGTCTCTTCGGTATAGGCGTATTGCAGCGCGTTGAGATGCAGGGTGAAGTCCTCGTGCGTCCCCGCGGGCACTTGAATTCCGGCAAGGACGCGCCCGTAGTCCGAACCATGGTTGCGGTAGTGGAAGAGACTGATGTTCCAGCCGCTGCCCACCGACCGCAGAAATTTCAGCAGCGCGCCCGGCCGCTCGGGAAATTCAAAGCGGTAGAGGCGCTCGTCCGTGAGGCCCCGGGCGTGTCCACCCACCATGTACCGCACGTGGAGCTTCGCCATTTCATTGTCCGTCATGTCGCGCACCGCGAAGCCCGCATCCGCGATGCTTTTGATGAGAGAGTCGCGCTCCGCCTTGCCTCCGCCCTGCGCGAGGCCCACGAAAACCTGCGCCGCCTTGAGGTCGTCATATCGATAGTTGAATTCGGTGACGCTGCGCTTTTCCACCAACTCGCAAAATCGCAAGAATGACCCGGGCTCCTCCGGCATTTCCACTGCCAGCAACAATTCGCGCTGCGCGCCGATGTCGGCGCGTTCCGCCACGTACCGCAACCTGTCGAAGTTCATGTTCGCGCCGCAATTGATGGAAATGAGCACGCGGTCACTGCAGTTTTCCCGCGACACGTACTTCTTGATGCCTGCCACACCGAGGGCGCCCGCGGGCTCCGCAATCGAACGCGTGTCCTCGAAAATATCCTGGATCGCGGCGCAAATTTGATCGGTGGTCACCAAAACGATCTCATCGACATATTGACGGGCGAGTCTGAACGTTTCCTCGCCCACGCGCCGCACGGCGACGCCGTCCGCGAACGTGCCGACTCGATCGAGCGTCACGCGCTTGCCGGCCCGCAGGGACTCGTACATGCCGGCCGAGTCCTCCGGCTCGACGCCGATGATCTTGATTCGCGGATACAGCGACTTCGCATACGCGGCAATACCGGCGATGAGGCCCCCACCGCCCACGGGCACGAAGATCGCGTCGATATTGTCGCCATGATGCTGGCGCAGGATTTCCATCGCGATGGTGCCCTGGCCCGCGATCACGTCGGGATCGTCGAAGGGGTGCACGAAGACCAGCGCCCGCTCGCGGGCCAGCACCAAGGCGTGCTCATTCGCCTCATCGTAATCGTCGCCGTGCAGCACGATTTCCGCACCCAGATCCGCGACGGCTCGGACCTTGATCTCGGGGGTGGTCAGCGGCATGACGATGAGCGCCGGGATTTTGCGGGTCCGCGCCGCGAGTGCGACGCCTTGCGCATGGTTGCCCGCGGACGCGCAGATCACGCCGCGCTGCGCCGTGATCGGCGATAGTTGCGCGATCTTGTTGTAGGCCCCGCGAATTTTGAACGAAAACACCGGTTGGAGGTCTTCTCGTTTGAACAGCACGCGATTGTTCGAACGCCGCGACAGGCGCGGCGCGGCGTCCAATGGCGTCTCGATGGCAACGTCGTACACTTTGGCTTTGAGGATTCGTTCTACGTAGTTTTCTTGCATGGCGGACTTTTTGTTGGACGCACCTACATTAGCTCAAGCGGAACCGCGACGGTATGGCGATCGATTACCGTGAGATGCTCCACAGCCCGTGAGCCGGAATCCGGGTCGAGTCGATATTTTAGTAACATAGGGCTCATGCAACTATTCAAGTGGTGGATCCTGGCCTGTTTGCTCGCGTCGCCGGCGGCCCGTTCGCTTCCCGGAAACGTCGTGGCGACCGACAACGTCAAGGCGCGATTGGTGAGCGAGACCGCCGCCATCGGGCCGGGCCAGTCGGTCTGGGTCGCTCTCGAACTCAACATTCGCGACGGCTGGCACACCTATTGGCGTAATCCCGGTGATTCGGGCCAGGCCACGACGCTGGCCTGGACTCTTCCACCGGGATTCACGGCTGGAGACATCGTGTGGACGGCGCCGCACCGATTCGACCTGCCGCCGCTGGTGAACTACGGTTACGCGGGGCACGCCGTGCACCTCGTCAAGATCACCGCGCCGCGCGAACTCAAGAGCGGCTCCGTGGCCCTGCTGCAGGCAAAGGCCGGCTGGTTGGTGTGTTCGGACGTCTGTATTCCCGAGGACGCCCAGCTGCAACTGAAGTTGCCGACGGCCGCCGGCGCGGCCGCCGTCGATTCCAAGGACGCGGCCCTCTTCACAGCGGCACGAAGTGACTTGCCGAATCCGCAACCCGCGGCGATCGGGGCGCGGATGCAGGATGGCAAGCTGGTGCTCACGCTCGGAAGCGCATGGGGCGCGACGCTGCCCCAGATCACATCGCTGGCGTTTTTTCCCTACGACGAGGGCAGCATCGAGTACGGCGCTCCCCAGACCCTGACGCGCTCCAAGGACGCCGTGGAACTCGCGGTGAAGGCGGGTGACCGGCAACCGAAGACCGGAACCGTTCGCGGAGTATTGCTGGCCACCGAAGAGAGCGGCGGCAGCCCGGCGGTCGTCCCCATCGAGATCGACGCCGCCTTTGGCCTCGCAGCCGGGGCGCCCGCGGCCGAGACCGGCCGGAACGCGCGGCCTGCAGCCGCAGCGCCGGCACTGGCTTCGCTGGTGTTGCTGGCGGTTCTTGGGGGATTGATTCTGAACCTGATGCCCTGCGTATTTCCGGTTCTGTCGATCAAGGCCATCGGGTTGGTCGAGCAGGCGAAAAAGCATCCTGCCGCGGTTCGGGCCAAGGGCCTGGTGTTCGCAGCCGGCGTGGTGAGTTCAATGCTGGCGCTTGCGATAGTACTGCTGGCGCTGCGGGCGGGCGGCGAGGAGATCGGTTGGGGCTTTCAGCTTCAGTCGCCGCTGTTCGTGACCCTCATGGTCTATCTCCTGCTGGCCGTCGGCTTGAACCTGTCGGGGGTCTTCGAAGTAGGCGGAGGGCTCGCCGGGGTCGGGGATGGGCTTACGCGGGGCGAGGGCTACCGCGCGTCGTTCTTCACCGGCGTGCTGACCACGTTGGTCGCGACGCCGTGCACCGCGCCGTTCATGGCGGCCGCCGTCGGAGCGGCGCTGACGCAGTCTCCCGTGGTCGCCCTCGTCATCTTTGCGGGATTGGGCGTGGGTCTATCACTGCCCTACCTGCTGCTTTCGTTCGCTCCGTGGACGCGGCGAGCGCTTCCCAAGCCCGGCGCCTGGATGGACACGCTGAAGCAGGTATTTGCCTTTCCCATGTATGCATCGGCCGCGTGGCTGCTCTGGGTCCTGGCGCAGCAAACCTCGTCCCTCGGGTTGGGCGCTGCGTTGACGGGCGTCATCCTCATCGCGTTTTCAGGATGGGCTTACCAAAAATCGAAATCCAGCGGCCGGACCGCGCGCCTGACGGCGCTGGCGGCGGCGTTCGCCGCCTTCGCGCTCGCCGTGTTGCTGCCGCTGCGCTTCGATGATGCCGCCGCCGCGTCGAACGCGAAGACTGCCGCGGTTCAGGATGCCGGCGGCTGGCAGCCCTACGATGCCGCGCGTGCGGCGGAAATAACGGCGGCGGGCCGGCCATTGCTCATCAATTTCACCGCGAGTTGGTGTCTCACCTGCCTCGTCAATGAACGCAATGCGTTTTCGGATGCAGCGGTGCAGGCGGTTTTTCGCGACAAGGGCGTCACGTTGATGAAGGGCGACTGGACCAATCGCGATCCGGCAATCACGAAGGCTCTCTCGGCCTTCGGTCGCGCGGGGGTCCCGCTCTACCTGGTCTACAACGCCAAGTCCGGATCATCGGAACCGCAGGTGCTGCCGCAACTCCTCACGGCGACCATCGTGCACGATGCCTTCAAGGATTCTGCCGAACGCGATTTGAAATGATTCGCGAATAGCGCAAGCTGCGAGGATGGACCCGACCACCAGTTCCAACATACCGGTCATCGATTTTCGCCGTCAAAGCATGGTGCTGCAATGGAACTTGGTGAATGGTACCTGGGCCGCCTTTGACGATCCGCCCGCGCTTGTGCATGGCGTCGCGTTGATCCGCGCAGTGAAGCCGAACATCTGTCTGTTCGGCCGGGATGGACGACTGCATCTTCAGGTCGGCTCCGAGCAGTATTCGCTCGCGGAGGACGCGCCGCGCCTCGCGTGGACCCGCGGCTCCGCGACCTTCGGACTTCGCAGACGCTTCACCGTCGAATCGAGCGACGGTGCGGTACTGTTCAGCCATGCCAGTTGGAACGGCCAAGGAGATGAATTCTTTTCGTGGCTGGTATCGCGCGCCGCCGATCTCGAATGGCGCGCATCGAACGCACGTCAATGGTCGAACGGGGTGCAGCCGACGATCCTGCGCTCGAGTTAGCGAGGAGCCTGTCTGAGTATTTCGCGTGGCCGCGACCGCGGCAGATTTCCCCTCAGGCAAGGCGGAGCCGACGAGGTTGGGTAGATACCCAATAAGGAGGCGACAACGCCGCATGAGGGGAAATCTGCCCGGTCCCGAAGGGTTGGCAAGGCACTTTGCTGGTGTCCATAGTATCCACTATGGACCGCGCCGCGCGCCTTGCATCCGCTCCCCGCGCACTATCCAATGGCGTGGGCCAAGCCAAACTGCATCGCACGGATATACGGCCTTGCCAACGCGGCTCACGCGAAATACTCAGACAGGCTCCCAGGGCTCGCCGCCCGACGCCGGGCGCCGGCGCGGTAGTAGCGCAGCCACTTCGGCCTCGGCGAGTTCCCGCCATTCCCCCGGAGCCAACGTGCCGAGACCGATATTGATGATTCGGACACGCCGCAGGTGTTGGACCCTGTAGCCCAGCGCCGAGCACATGCGCCTGATCTGCCGGTTCAGTCCCTGGGTCAGAATCATGCGAAATGTTTTCTCATTGACGCGCGCCACTTTGCACGGCTTGGTGATTTCACCCATGATCTTCACGCCGTCGGCCATCATCTTGAGGGACAAGTCCGTGACCGCCCGCTCAACCGTTACCAAGTATTCCTTCTCGTGATTGTTTTCCGAGCGCAGGATTTCGTTGACGATGTCGCCGTCGTTCGTCAACAGGATCAAACCCTCCGATTCCTTGTCCAGCCGGCCGATGGGGAAAATTCGTTCCGCGTGACCGATGAGATCGATGATGTTGCCTTCGACGTGGGTTTCCGTGGTGCACGTGATGCCCGCCGGCTTGTTGAGCGCAATGTAGATCTGTTTCTTGCGGCGCCCCAAGAGCCGGCCGTCGACGCGAATCTCGTCGGCCTCGCCGACTTGCGTGCCCAATACGGCAAGCGAGCCGTTGCACGTCACGCGCCCCGCCTCGATCCATTTGTCGGCCTCGCGACGGGAGCAAACGCCGGTCTCACTGATGTACTTATTGAGTCTCACGGGCTCCTAGGCTTTGAGGAAGGCGCCGATTTGCCTCGCCAAGGTCTTGGGGGCGGCGTCGAACATGTCTGCGTCGTACTCTGCCAGGTCGATGAATTTTGTCTGGGGCAGGATCGTCTTGGCCCATTGCGAATCATCACCCACCCCCACCTTGATGCGAAGGACCAGGCTCTCCTGCCTGATCACCGGCAGTCCATCGATGGGAGGCGCAGCGACCAGCACGAGACGGCGAACCAGTTCGGGTCGCGCGGCGGCGAGTTCCAGGGCCGCTCCTGCACCGAAGCGAAATCCCAGAACGTCGATCTGACGCAACCGCAAATCTCGGGCCAGGTCGGCGACCGCGGCGGCGGCGTCCTTGAGGTTCATCGACGGCGCAGGGTCCGATTCACCGCAACCCGGAAGATCAGGCGCATAAACGGAGCGATCATCGGCGATCTCCGGCAAAAAACGATGGAATGTACGGCTCGAGTTTTCACTGGGGTGGAGGCAGAAAAGCGTGACTCCTTCGTCGAAGCCGCCGGTGGTTGGAAACGCCGTGCGCACATGGAGCTGCCCAAACCTGCAGTCGAAATAGGCTCTGCGGGTGCGAACTAATGTGGGCGCCGTCAATTTGGGTTGCTTAGCCACGTTGGGCCTCCCGCTCGGATTTTGAATGTCTTGGTGCAAGGATACGCGAGTCGCAGTGCGCCCGACCGCGGGCTCCCCCGACCACTTCTTATGACAATTGTGGCTTTTTTACTACATTAATTTTTGCGTTTCTTCACAATAAAGCTAGCGTCATTGCCCGCTCGAGGCTACAGTGTTGCTCGAACGCAATAGGACTCTAGGGAAGTAAAGAAAGACCGATCATCGCCTGAGTGCCAATATAAGGCGCCACGGCAGGCATGGGGACTTGAAAGCCGGGCTTCGCCCGGCTTTTTTATTGCGCCCTCGTTTGGCCGAGGCATTCGTTACCGCCTATTGCACCCGCTCCCACACCCGCGACATCGTGAACCCTGCGCTGAGCGAACTCTTGAAGCCCACGACCTCGATGAGCCGTTGCCCATCCTCCGACACGCTGTAGCGCTCCTCGAAGGGCGGATGGTCGTCGTCGGGCGCACCGGACTGAACCACGAGTGTCTTGCCGTCCCAACCGCAGATCGGGGGTCCGTCGCCCCGATCGCGCATCCGCATGTCCCGGTCTCGCGGCGCACTATTATTGTCCGGCGGCTTTCGATGCCGGTGAATGTTGCTGTCGGCGACCGGTTGAAAAACCCGGCTGTCGCCTGCGGACGTGACGGCGACCACCCCCGCCACCTGCTTGATCTCGAGCTCCTTACCAGGCCAGCGCAACGCTTCGCTAAGGGCACCCACAGCCGGCGGGGGCGGCGCACCGGCTCCGGCGGCGCCGTAGCCGCCACCGCCCCGGCCGCTCGGACCGCCGCCGCGGCCGCCCTGGCCTCGCCGGCCCCCGGAAGATCCGGAAGACCCGGATGCTCCGGGCCCAGAATTCGCCATCTGGCTCTGAACGACCCGCAATGGGTCATCGCTGTCCGCCTCATCCAACTTCCAGCGTCCGGTGAAATCCACGCCGGATGGCGGCGCCAACGCCAACTTCTCGCTCGCACACGCGGACAGACACAACAGCGCCACCAGCAACGCAACTCGCATGGACAACCTCTGTTAGAAAAGTCGTTGGGCCGCACCGCGCTCGCGCCCGGCGCGCCCGGTGGCATGCAGGGAAGCTTATATTGAACGCTGGAATCAGGCCAAGGTGCCGGTTTCTCGCGAAATCCAGACGCGGCCTTCGAATGGCTGGAAACACACGCGGACGGGTTCGGCCCGGCGCGTCATTTGCGTGCCGCAGCTGATTTTGCCGTCCGCGAGATCGGCGCGCAGCAGGTCGACGAGGGAAGCGCTGGGTTCGCGCGCATCCGTGGGCGGCAACGCATGAGCGAGGATGCGCGCTTGGATGTTGTCGTTACGCGTCGAGTTTCCGATAACCGCGCGTTTGAAGCGATCCAGCACCACCAGCACCGAACTCAAGGTGTTGTCGGTGACATCGCTGGGCAGCCCGGTGCTCGCCACGAAGCGCAAATGCAGCAATCCGCCGATGCCGCGCGCTTCGTCGTGCAGGCACAATGCCAGGGCGCCATGTAAATCGGCGATCATCAATACGGGTTCGGGCGAGACCTGATAGGTGCCCGGCGCCACCACCACTTCCGTGAGATCCTTTACCACCAGTTTCGCGCCCTTGATTGCTCCCCGAATGCTGCGCCGGCACACGGTTTTCTGCTGCCGAGCGAATCACGGTTTCGGCGTACGCCTGAGCGATATCGTGCATGGTTATCAGTTCATGCCCGGTGGTTATTACCACCGGCGGTCGGCAGCGCCTATGATGCCTATGTATGTATCGATATGACGCAATGGACAAGACGCTCGTCAACGAGCGAGTCGCCCAATTTCGGGATCAGACGCGGCGCTTCCTCAAGGGCGAATTGAATGACGATGAATTCCGGCATTTGCGTCTGCGGAACGGCCTTTACATTCAGCGACATGCGCCGATGCTGCGCGTCGCCATTCCCTATGGACTGTTATCGTCCCACCAGCTCCGCACATTGGGCGGGATCGCCAGGCGCTACGACCGCGGGTACGGACATTTCACCACGCGCCAGAACATCCAATACAACTGGCCGAAGCTCGAGGAGGTGCCCGACATATTGGCCGAGCTCGCGGCCGTCGAGATGCACGCCATTCAAACCAGCGGCAATTGCATTCGCAACACCACCTCGGATCATCTTGCGGGAGTTACCCCGAATGAGCTCGAGGATCCGCGCCCCTGGTGCGAGATCATCCGGCAGTGGTCGACGTTCCATCCCGAGTTCACGTACCTTCCGCGCAAGTTCAAGATTGCGGTAACGGGAGCGCCGCAGGATCGCGCCGCTTCGCTGGTCCATGATATCGGCGTGCACATCGTGCGCGGTCCGGACGGCGAGCTTGGATTCGAAGTGCTTGCGGGCGGCGGCCTTGGCCGTACGCCCATCATCGGTCAAGTCGTGCGCGAGTTTCTGCCGCGCCGGCATCTGCTGTCGTACCTGGAAGCGATACTGCGCGTCTATAACCTCGAGGGGCGGCGCGACAACATAAACAAGGCGCGCATCAAGATTCTGGTGAAGTCGTTGGGGATCGAGGAGTTCAGGCGGCGGGTGGAGGCCGAATGGGAATCGATTCGCGACGGCGCCCTGACGGTGGACGAGGGCGAGGTCGCCCGCATTCGCAGCTTCTTCAACCCACCGCCGTACCGGAAGCTCGTGAACACCGATCCCGCGGCCGGCAAGGAAGCGGCGTTTCGCGCCTGGTACCGCTACAATACCGCGGAGCACAAGGTGTCCGGGTACCGGGCCGTGTACGTCTCGCTGAAGAAGCCGGACGTTGCGCCCGGTGACGCCACCGATGCACAGATGGAGCTGATCGCGGACCTGTCCGATCGCTACAGTTTCGGTGAGGTACGGGTCACGCACACGCAGAATTTGCTGCTCGCCGACGTGGAGCAGGAGAAAACCTTCGAGTTGTGGCAGACGCTGGCCCGCGCGGGTCTCGCGACTCCCAACATCGGCACCCTCACCGACATGATCTGCTGTCCCGGCCTCGATTTTTGCAGCCTTGCAAACGCCGGCTCGATCGATGTCGCCAAGCTCATCAACGAGCGCTTCGACGACTACGATTACTTGTACGATCTGGGCGAACTGGATCTGAAAATGTCGGGGTGCATGAACGCCTGCGGCCACCACCACGTGGGAAACATCGGCATTCTCGGCGTGGATAAGGGCGGCGAGGAGTGGTACCAGATCACCATCGGGGGCGCCGCCGGGGCCGATGCATCGTTGGGCTCGGTGATCGGGCCGTCGGTGGCGAAGGCCGACGTGGCGGAAACGATCGCGCGGCTGCTGGACGTGTATGTCGAACGGCGTCGACCGGACGAACGATTTCTCGATACCGTACGCCGGCTCGGTGTGAAACCCTTCAAGGAACGAGTGTATGCCGCGCCAGTTGCTGCGTGACGGCCGCATCGTCGCCGACGACTGGACGTATCTCACCGAAGCCGCGAACGCCGACGCCGGTAACGCCGAGGCCGCCAAGGCCGGCCTTCTCGGATCCGCACATCCGTTGAACGGCATCATCCTGACATTCGATCAATGGCGGTCCGATGTGCCGCGGTGGCGTGCCGCACGGGAACGCCTGGGCGTGATCCTATCGCCGGCCGACAAGGTCGAGCAGTTGGCGCCGGACCTGTCGCGATTCGATCTCGTCGGCGCCGAGTTCCCCGGGCCCAGCGAGGGGCGCGGCTATACCCAGGGCCGCCTGCTGCGCGAACACTATGGATGGCGCGGCGAGCTGCGTGCCACGGGGTACGTGCGCCGCGATCAGGTGTTCTTCCTGGCTCGTTGCGGCTTCAACAGCTTCGAACTGCCCGACAGCGATCTTGACGCTGCGGCCGGCGCGTTCTCGACCTTTACAGCAAGATACCAGCCCTCCAACGACTTGGGGCTGGCGCTCAAGCTGCAGCACCGCTGACGAAAACCGCATCGGCGGGATAGAGCTGCCATCGACGGAACCTCACGCCGACCCTTTGGCCGATACGGAATTGCTCCAGGTCGAATCTTTCGCGGCTGACTTCCGCCTCCAACGGTTCGCTCGCCGGCCGCCCATCGGCGCAAAGTTCAAGGCGGACGATGGGTCCGATCACGCGAACGTCGCGCACGGTCGCCGGCCAACCCGCCGATTCGCCGGCGATATCGATCTCATGCGGGCGGATGAGCGCGACCAGGTGAGTTCCCGGCGCCGGCAGGGCGGGATCGCTGGAAATGTCGAGCGGACCGAGGTGTGCCACGCCCGCGCGCCACTCCACCCGCAGTTCATTGACCTGACCCAGAAAGCGGTGCACGTAGGCCGATCGCGGAAGATCATAGACATCGCCGGGCACTCCGGCCTGCTCGATCCGCCCGCGGTTGAGCACAACGATGGTGTCCGCCACCTCGATCGCCTCCTGCTGATCATGCGTCACGAAAACGCTCGTGAAATGGAGTTCCGTGTGGAGGCGCCGCAGCCAGCGGCGCAATTCGTGCCGTACCTGGGCATCCAGCGCACCGAAGGGCTCATCCAACAGCAGCACCTCCGGATCGACGGCCAGCGCCCGCGCCAGCGCCACCCGCTGCTTTTGGCCGCCCGACAGTTGGGCGGGGTAGCGATCGCCGGCCCAATCCAACTGCACCAGAGCCAGCAGCGACTGCACTTTCTTGCGTATGGCTGCGCCTGAAGGGCGCTCGCGCCGCGCCTTGACCTTGAGCCCAAACGCGATGTTCTCGAACACCGTCATATGGCGGAATAGCGCGTAGTTCTGAAATACGAACCCCACCTTGCGGTCGCGAATCGGCCACAGGGTGGCATCGCGTCCGTCGAACAGCACCTGCCCGCTTTCCGGGGTCTCGAGTCCGGCGATGATGCGCAACAACGTGGTTTTGCCGCAGCCCGACGGCCCCAACAGCGCCAGGAGAGCACCGCTCAGGATGTCCAGATTGACGTCATCGACCGCGGCGAATTCGCCGAATTGCTTGGTGACGCCGCGTAGCGTGATGTTCATGTCCTACTTCTCCGGATTTGCGCGCGTTCGGCGCGTTCCATGCTTCAGTTCCGGTTGCCGCCATTCCAGAAAGCTTTTGCCCGCCAGAGTCAGCAACGCCAGCAGAGCCAGCAGCGACGCCACCGCGAACGCGGCGGCGTAGTTGTATTCGTTGTAGAGAATCTCCACGTGCAGCGGCATGGTGTTGGTCAACCCGCGAATGTGCCCGGAGACGACGGAGACCGCGCCGAACTCGCCCATGGCGCGCGCATTGCAGAGCAGCACTCCGTACAACAGGCCCCAGCGGATGTTGGGCAGGGTCACGTGCCAGAATACCTGCCAGCCGCCGGCTCCCAGCGAGAGTGCGGTTTCCTCGTCGTGCTTGCCCTGGGCCTGCATCACCGGAATCAATTCGCGGGCCACGAAGGGAAAAGTGACGAAGATGGTCGCGAGTACGATGCCGGGAACCGCGAACACCACCCGGATATCGTGGGCTTGTACAAAGGGACCGAACCAGCCCCGCGCTCCGAAGAGCAGAATGTACGTAAGGCCTGCTATGACGGGCGAGACGGCAAACGGCAGGTCGATGAGCGTGATGAGGGCGCTCTTGCCGCGAAATTGAAACTTGGTGATGGCCCACGCCGACACCACGCCGAACAGCAGATTCATCGGCACCGCGATCGCCGCCACCGTCAGAGTGAGTTTGACGGCGGACCAGGCCGTGGGTTCGGACACCGCCGCGAGATACACGCCGACGCCTTTGGAGAAGGCTTGCGCGAACACGACCAGCAGCGGCAGGAGCACGAAGGCCGCGAGGAACGCGAGCGCCACGCCGATCAACACCAGGCGGCCCCAATGCACACCCTGCCGCGGACCCCGGCGGCGCCGGCTGCGTGACGCGGGGATCTCGTATTCGGCGGCGATGGCAGGCGCCTCCACTATCTCGCACCGTGTCGAGTCGATGCCCAGTTTTGCAGCGCGTTGATCCCAAGCATCAAGGCGAAGGACAGGATGAGCATTACCACGGCAATGGCGGTTGCACCGGAGTAATCGTACTGCTCCAATTTTGTGATGATGAGCAGCGGCGCGATCTCCGATTTCATCGGCATGTTGCCCGCAATGAAGATGACCGATCCGTATTCGCCGACGGCGCGGGCGAAGGCCAGAGCGAAACCCGTGAGCAGGGCCGGCCATAGCGCGGGCATGATGACTCGCGCGAAGGTTTGCCACTCGGACGCGCCCAGCGTCGCCGCGGCCTGCTCCACTTCTTTGTCCAGTTCTTCCAGAACCGGCTGCAAGGTCCTCACGACGAACGGCAAGCCGATGAAGATGAGCGCGATGACCACTCCAAGCGGGGTGAAGGCCACGTGGATCCCGAGTGGCTGCAGTGCTCGGCCCAGCCAGCCGTTCGGCGCATACAGGGCGGTCAGCGCGATGCCGGCCACGGCGGTAGGCAGCGCAAACGGCAGGTCGACCATGGCGTCGATGAGACGCTTGAACGGAAACCGGTACCGCACCAAGACCCACGAGATGACGAGTCCGAATACCGAGTTCACGGCGGCGGCCAGCAGCGCGGCGCCGAAACTCAACCGCAGCGAGGCTAAGACCCTGGGCGCGGTTACCACCTCCCAGAAGTGACCCCAGCCTCCACCCAAACTGCGGATGAACGTGGCCGACAAGGGAATCAGGACGATCAGGGACAGATACAGCATGGTATATCCGAGCGTCAATCCAAACCCCGGAATTACCGGGCGGCGCGCGGCGCGGCGTGCCTGGGCGGGACGTGCCGGCATCGGGCCGCTCGCCCTGCCGAGATCCGAGGGTGGTGCAACGCTACTGGCCATAGATCCGATCAAAGGTGCCGTTGTCGGCGAAATGCGTGGCCTGCGCCCGGGTCCAGCCGCCGAAAACCGCGTCGATGGTCACGAGCGGGATGTTCGGAAACTGGGCCGCATGCTTCGCGGTGATTTCCGGATCCCGCGGACGGTAAAAATGTTTGGCCGCTATTTCCTGGCCCTCCTTGGAATACAGGTAGCGTAGATATTCTTCGGCGACCCGGCGCGTGCCGTGCTTGTCGACCACCTTATCGACGATGCTGACCGGCGGCTCCGCGAGGATGCTCAACGACGGGGCGACCACATCGAATTTGTCGGGACCCAGCTCCTTCACGGCGAGATACGCCTCGTTCTCCCAGGCCAGCAATACATCGCCGATGCCCCGTTCCACGAAAGTCACGGTGGCACCGCGTGCGCCCGAATCCAGAACCGGCACGTTCTTGTAGAGCCTCTTGACGAACTGTTCCGCGGTGGCATCGCTGCCGCCCGGCTGTTTCAATGCCCATGCCCAGGCGGCGAGATAGTTCCAGCGCGCGCCGCCGGAGGTTTTCGGGCTCGGCGTGATGACCGCGACCCCGGGCCGTGCAAGGTCGCCCCAGTCATGAATGCCTTTCGGGTTGCCCTTGCGCACCAGGAACACGATGGTCGACGTGTACGGCGTGCTGTTGGCCGGCAGGCGCGATTGCCAGTTGGCCGGGATCAATTGCGCCTGAGTGGCCAAGGCGTCGATGTCGTAGGCCAGCGCCAAGGTCACGACATCGGCACCCAAGCCGTCGATCACGGAACGCGCCTGCTTGCCGGAGCCCCCGTGGCTTTGATTGACGACCACGGTGTCGCCGGTCTTTCCCTTCCAATATGCCGCGAATGCCTTGTTGTAATCCTCGTACAGCTCGCGCGTCGGGTCGTAGGACACGTTCAGCAGGTTGATCGTGGCCGCGCGCGGAGCTGCGGCGCAGACGAGGCAAAGCCCCAGCAATGCGGCTGCGGAAAGCAGATGAACCCGTCTTGAATGGATCGATGAGCTTGAATTCATGGGTTGTCTTTGAGGGGAATCTTGAGGTCGGTCAAAATGCGGTCCACCTCTTCCTGGGTTTCCATCCTTTCGGTTTCGCGGACCAGCTTGCGCGGCAAGTGAGGCGCCAATAGCTCGATGAACTCGTACATGTACGCTCGCAGCAGTGCGCTGCGCCGGAAGCCGATCCAGGTGGTGTGTCCTTCGAACAAGTGCGTGGCGTCGAGCACCACCAGGTCCGCATCGGCGACGGGATCAATGGCGAGCCGCGCGAGAATGCCCACTCCCAGGCCGGTGCGCACGTAGGTCTTGATGACGTCCGAGTCGCGCGCCGTCAGCGCGACATCGAGCGACAGCCCCGCCGTCTCGAACAAAGCCGGCAATGAGGACCGGCCGGAGAAGCTGAAAACGTACGTCACGATGGGATAGTCGGCCAGCTTCTTCAGCGTCAATTTGCCGGCCGAAGCCAGCGGATGGCCGCGCGGCACGACCACCGCTCGATGCCATCGATAGACGGGCAGGCGCACGAGGTGCGGGAAGAGCTCCTCCGAACCCGTCGCGATGGCGAAATCGACGCGGTCGCGCGCCACCATCTCGGCGATCTGCTCCGAAGTGCCCTGATGAAGATGCAAGCGGACCTTGGGATACTTGGCCCTGAACGCGCGGATGACCTCCGGCAGCACGTAGCGCGCCTGCGTATGTGTGGTTGCGATCGACAGCGTGCCGCCGTCGGCCTTGCGCAACTCGGCGGAGGTTCGGCGTATGTTCTGCATTTCGCGCAAGATGCTGGTGGCGCGTGAGATGATCTCGTCGCCCGCCGCGGTGGTGCGCGTGAGCGCGCGTCCTTCGCGCTCGAACAATTGGAAGCCGAGTTCCTCTTCGAGCAACTTGAGCTGGCGGCTGACGCCTGGTTGCGAGGTATGCAACTGGCGGGCGGCGGCGGTTATATTCAAGCCGTTCTCGTGGACCGCAACGAGATAACGCAACTGCTGGAATTTCATCCGGAGGTCGGCTGGGATGGGCGTGGTGGTGGCGGCATCGTCATAGGATATAAGGTTAATGGAGGCTGCGCAGGCCGCAGCGGGCCGTTCCCTAGCACTAAAGCGCATGACGTCATAAGCGATAGTTCGTTCGCATAAGGTGGCCGCGTTCCTATACTTTCAAGCCTGATGAGTTCATTTGACTCCGACCTTCCCAAGCTCCTGCGCGAGCGCGCCGAACATAGCATCACGCAACTTCGCGCCGCTGTCTCGGAGTACAAAAATGTGTGCTACGCCAATAGCTTGGGCTCGGAATCAATGGTGCTCACGGATCTGATCTGGGAGGCGGTCCCGGAAATCGAGATCTTCAGCATCGACACCGGCCGACTCTATCCCGAAACCTACGATCTGATCGAGCGCGTGCAGCAACGCTACGGCAGAGCGCTGCGCATCTACTACCCCGAGGCGGCCGAAGTCGAGCAGTGGGTCGGCGAAAACGGCATCAATGGATTTCGCGACGGTCTGGAACAACGCCGCGGCTGCTGCGCCATGCGCAAAGTGGGACCCTTTCGCCGGGCAATCGCGGGCCGCGGTGCGTGGGTCACCGGCATCCGGCGGGGCCAATCCGCCAGCCGGGCACTCGCCGCCCCGGTGGAATGGGACCGCGAGTACGGGCTGCACAAAGTGAGCCCTCTGCTCGACTGGTCGGAAACGGAGATTTGGGACTACATTCGCAAGAAGCGTTTGCCGTACAACAGCTTGCACGACAGCGGCTTTCCGAGCATCGGCTGTGCGCCCTGCACCCGTGCGGTACAGCCCGGCGACGATGCGCGCTCCGGGCGGTGGTGGTGGGAACGCGCCGATTCGCGTGAGTGCGGACTGCACCCGCGACGTAGAATTCCGGCGGTGGCGGTGGCCGCGCTCGGCGGCGCTCAACGCTGAGCCTGCCGCGGGCCGCTTGCTGCGCGGTGCCGGCAGCTATGCGAGGATGGTGCCCGTGAAATATTTTCCGGTTTTCTTCGATCTCAAAGGGCTCCGCGTGTTGGTCGTCGGCGGCGGCGAAGTGGCATTGCGCAAGGTCTCTCTGCTGGAGCGCACCGGCGCGGTCATCACCGTGGTGGCGCCTCGGATCGCCCCCGAGCTCAATGAGCGCGGCGCCGCAGGAACAATCAAACTCGCGTTGCGGGAATTTGTCCCCGAGGACTTGGACGGGGCGCGCCTCGTCATCGTTGCCACCTCGCGCCGCGCAGTCAATCGCTTCATCGCCAAGTTGAGCGACGCCAGAGGCATCCCCGTCAACGTGGTCGACGATAGGGAAGCCTCGCGCTTCATCGTTCCGGCGATCATCGACCGTGATCCGGTCATGGTCGCGGTTTCGACCGGCGGTGCATCGCCGGTCCTGGCTCGCCGTCTGCGCGAACGGCTCGAAGCGTCCCTGCCGAAGCGTCTGGGCGATCTGGCGCTGTGGTTGCGGGGACTGCGCAAAGCCAGCCGGGATCGGCTGCGGGACACGGACGAGCGGCGGCGCTTCTTCGAAGCCGTCGTCGATGGTGCGGCCGCGCGCCGGTTCATCGATGGCGATCCCCACGGCGCTCTGCAAATTGCGCAGCGTTTGCTCGCGGCGACGTCCACCGCGCCGCGAGCCGCGGGAGAGGTCACGCTGGTGGGCGCCGGTCCCGGCGACCCGGAACTGCTGACGCTGAAGGCGCTGCGCGCTCTGCAGGACGCAGACATCATCTTCCATGATCGCCTGGTATCGGCCGCCGTCCTGGATCTTGCGAGACGCGATGCCACCAAGGTGTGCGTGGGCAAGGCTGCCGGCGGCGTCAGTACCACGCAGGCGGAGATCAACGACTTGCTGATCAGGCACGCCGCCCTGGGCCAGCGCGTGGTGCGCCTGAAGGGCGGCGATCCCTTTATTTTCGGACGGGGCGGAGAGGAGCTTACGGCGCTGGCGCGAGCCGGGATCAGCTTTTCAGTAGTCCCGGGCGTCACGTCGGCGCTGGGCTCTGCGGCCTATGCCGGTATCCCCCTGACCCATCGTGATCACGCCCACAGCGTGACCTTCGTGACCGGCCACGCGGACAAGAACGGCCTGGAGCCCGACTGGCGGGCGCTCGCGATGACCGGATCAACCGCCGTGTTCTACATGGGCTTGGCGCGCATGGCGCACATCATCGCCCGGCTTCTCGAGCACGGCGCGGCGTCGACGCTGCCCGCCGCGGTCATCGCGCACGGCACCCTGCCAACTCAGCGGGTCGTCGCGGCCACGCTTGCGACCATCGAAAGCGCGGTGTCCGCCGCGTCGCTGGAATCGCCGGCGCTGCTCGTGGTGGGCGAGGTTGTCGCCTTGAGCGCAACCCTCGCGTGGTTCAACGCCCTTCCGGGCGCCGGCTTCGATCAGGGGGAGGCCGCCGGTGGGGACTTGTCCCGGTCGGCATGATCGGCCTAGCCCGCTATCGCGTCGGCAAAGCCTTTTTCTCGAATCCAGTCCTTGTTGAACAGCCGCGATTGATACTTGGCGCCGCCGTCGCACAGGATGGTGGCGATGGTGTGACCCGGCCCCAATTGCTTTGCGAGCAGATAAGCCGCGGCAACATTGATCCCCGACGTGCTGCCCAAGAGCAATCCTTCTTCGCGCAGCAATCGGTACACGAAGCGCATGGTCTCCGCGTCCGAAACCCTGATCGCATCGTCCACCCGAGTCCCCTCGAGGTTCGCGGTGACGCGGCCCGTGCCGATCCCTTCGGTGATCGACGACCCGCCGTCGGACTTCAATTCTCCATCCTTGAAGTAGTGGTACAGGGAACTGCCGGGCGGGTCGACCAGCACGATGCGAACCGCCGCCGACTTCGATTTGAGGAAAGCGGCCACGCCGGCCAGCGTTCCGCCCGTGCCCGTGGCTGCGCAAAACGCGTCGATTTTGCCGTCCGTGTCCCGCCAGATCTCGGGTCCCGTCGATTCAAAGTGCGCCGCTTTATTGGCGGTGTTGTCGAACTGATTGGCCCAGACCGCGTTGGGCAATTCCTGTGCCAGCCGGCCGGCCACCTTTTGATATTGGTTGGGGTTGCTGTACGGCACTGCGGGCACCCTGCGTAGTTCCGCCCCCAATGCCTCGATGATCTGATATTTCTCCGCAGCCTGGTTATCGGGCATGACGATGACGCATTTGTAGCCGCGAGCATTGCAGACATGCGCAAGACCGATGCCCGTGTTGCCCGCGGTTCCCTCGACCACCGTGCCGCCCGCATGCAGCACACCCCGCTTTTCCGCGTCGAGCACGATCCATTTCGCCGCACGATCCTTCACCGAACCGCCCGGATTCATGAACTCGGCCTTGCCCAGGATCTCGCATCCGGTTTGGTCGCTCAACGCGCACAGCCGAATCAAGGGGGTGTTGCCAATCGCACCGGTGAAACCATCGCTCAAGTTCATCTGATACACCTCATGAATCTGCGGCCGTCTGCGCGCGCGGGAGGCCCTTAAGTTCGTTGCGCATTGTGACCGTATCCAGTTCACCGGTCCATTTGGCGACCACCAGCGTCGCAACGCCGTTGCCGATCACGTTGGTCAGCGCTCTAGCCTCGGACATGAAGCGATCGATGCCGAGTATCAGCGTAAGACCCGCCACCGGCAGCGTTCCGACGGTGGACAGGGTGGCCGCCAACACGATGAAACCGCTGCCGGTCACGCCGGCGGCTCCTTTCGACGTCAGCAACAGCACGGCGAGCAGGGTGAGTTGCTGGAAAAAGGACATGGGCGTGTTGGTGGCCTGGGCGATGAACAGGGTGGCCATCGTCAAGTAGATCGACGTACCGTCGAGATTGAACGAATACCCGGCCGGCACGACCAGACCGACCACCTGCTTGCTGGCGCCCAGCCTCTGCAGCTTCGAAATGATCCTGGGCAGCACCGACTCCGACGAGGACGTGCCCAGCACGATGAAGAGTTCCTCGCGGATATAGGCCAGGAACTTGAGCAGGCTGAACCCATGAACGCGAGCCACCAGCCCAAGTGCAACGAAAATGAACAGCAGGCAGGTGAGATAGAAGCTGCCCATCAGTTTTCCCAACGGCAGCAATGAGGCGAATCCATACTTGCCGACGGTGGAAGCCATCGCTCCGAACGCACCGATGGGCGCAAGGCGCATGACCCCGCCGACAATGTCGAACAGGACTTCGGAAATTCCCTCGACTAAGACGAATACCGCGCCGCCCCGCGGTCTCAGTCGCTGCAGCGCGAATCCGAACAAGACCGCAAACAACAGCACCTGAAGAATTTCGCCCTTCGCGAATGCGTCGACCACCGTGGACGGAATCACGTTCAACAGGAACTCGGTGACGGACTGCAGTTTTCCCGGCCCCGTGTAAGGCCCGAGAGGTCCCGTGTCGAGCGACTGCGGGTCCACATTCATGCGGCTGCCGGGGCGCAATACATTGGCCACGGCGAGGCCGATCACGAGGGCGACGGTGCTCATGATCTCGAAGTACAGCAGCGCCAAACCGCCGGTTCTGCCGACCTTCTTGAGGTCCTCGACCCCCGCGACGCCCAATACCACCGTGCAGAAAATCACGGGTGCGATCAGCATCTTGATGAGCTTGATGAAGCCAAGCCCGAGCGGTTCCATCATGGCGCCCAAGTGTGGGTTCGCTGCGCCAAGCAGAACACCCAACGCGATGGCGACGATCACCTGGAAGTACAGCGAACGGAGCAAGGGTTTCACGGCTTCAGCGCGGGTTTTATTTCAGCGGGTCTTTCAAAAGAATCCCCGGACGTGCCGGGGAATTCGAGGGGAACAGGTGCCGGGTAAGAACCCTAACACGTCCTACACTGGAGGATACGCGGCACATGATGTGCCTTCACGTTCGACCTTCTTTCCGTTGTTGCGCCCAAGTAACGATAGAACCAACCATCGTTGCTTCAATTGGCCCCAAGTATACCAGATACCATAGAAAAATCCAGCAGTTACAGAATCAATTCGGCATTCTGCTGCACTATGTCAAATCTGTCGCCAATTTGTGACACGTGCGCGACATCAGCCGCCGGGGCTCGCCCGTCCAACCGCGGCGGCGGCGCGAACCCTTCTGCTCGCCCGTGTGCGCTTCCATCAACCCGCCTGGTTTGCTTTTGTGCCCGCATTCCTCCAAATTTGCCCAACCAACGAGAGGCGCTATGAAATACCTGCACACCATGGTTCGCGTTGCCGATATCGAGCAGTCCCTTCGTTTCTACCGGGACGCGCTCGGGCTGGTCGAATTGTCGAGGCGCGAGCACGCGCAGGGACGGTTCACGCTGGTATTTCTGGCGGCTCCCGGCGACGAGCAGGCCCAGGTGGAACTGACGTATAACTGGGATCCCGAGGCCTACGGTGCCGGCCGGAATTTCGGACACCTGGCCTATGCGGTCGACGACATTTATGCGGCCTGCAAGCGCCTGATGGATCACGGCGTGACCATCAACCGCCCTCCGCGGGACGGCCATATGGCCTTCGTACGCTCTCCGGACAACATTTCGATCGAATTGCTGCAGCGGGGCGAGGCGCTCCCGCCCATGGAACCCTGGAGCACCCTGCCGAACATCGGAGTCTGGTAGCGCCAATCCGGCGTCGGACCGCCGATCGACTCAGAACATTTCCGAGGCGTCGGGTGCCTTGACCTCGACCTTGCTGCGGGACGGGATGTGATCGCCGGTAATCATTTCATCGTACGACTGGCCGGGACCGACCATGGGATAAACGCCCGCGTCCTGGTCGATCATCACTTCCAGGAAAGCCGCCCCCTCGAAGCGGATAAATTCCCCGATCACGCGCGTAACGTCGGCCTTTTTGTCTAGACGCACCGCGAACTTGAAGCCGTCGGCCTGCGCCGCCTTGACGAAATCCTTCTTGTGCAGGCTCTTGTCGCTGCCGCTCAAGCGACCCTTGTGAAACAGCTTCTGCCATTGCTTGACCATGCCGTCGCCGCAGTTGTTGAGCACCACGACCTTGATGGGCAAGTCATAGGTCGTGACGGTCTCCATCTCACCGATGTTCATGCGGATGCTCGCGTCCCCGTCGACGTCGATCACCAAGCGCTTGCGCTGCGCAAATTGCGCACCCACCGCGGCCGGCAGTCCGAACCCCATCGTTCCCATGCTGCCCGAGGTGAGCCACAGGCGCGGACTGCGGAAATCGAAATATTGCGCGGCCCACATCTGGTGCTGGCCGACGCCGGTGGCGATGATGGCCTCGCCCTGGGTCAGGCGGTTGATCTCTTCGATGACGTAGTACGGTTGGATCGACTCGCTGACGCGATCGTAGTTCATGGCGTACTTGGATTTCAGTTCGTCGCAATGCCGGTGCCATCCCGACCAGTCGCGCCGAAAGCCCGTGCGCTCCCCGTAATCGACCAAGGACTGCAGTGCATCGGACATCAGGCCGATGTGGCTCCAGTCGACCCGCTTGACCTTGTTGATCTCCGACGCGTCGATGTCCAAATGGGCGATGAACTTCGCGTTGCCCGCAAATTTCCCGGGGTTTCCCGCGACGCGGTCATCGAACCGCGCACCCAGCGCAAATAGGAAGTCGCAGTCGTCCACTGCGTAGTTTGCGAAGGCGGTGCCATGCATTCCCAGCATGCGCATGGACAATGGGTGCTTGGTATCCACGGCGCCGATTCCCATCAGCGTCGTCACGACCGGAATCTGAAACGTCTTCGAGAATTCGCGCAGTCCGCGGGAGGCGCTTCCATTGATGACGCCGCCGCCGGCGTAGATCATCGGCCGCTTTGCGGCGCCTAATGCGGCAAAGAAACCGGCGCAGGCCGCTTCTGGCAGCTTGTTCGCCTCCAGGCGATTCATCCGCTGCCGAAAGCCGGGAATGGGCAGACGGCCCGAGCCGTGGAAAACGCCCTTCCAGTTTTGCACGTCTTTCGGGACGTCGAGGACCACGGGGCCGGGCCGGCCGGTGCGTGCGATCTCGAACGCGGTGCGCACGGTCGCCTCCAACTTGGTCGGATCGGTGATCAGGAATACGTGCTTCGCAACGGCACCCATGATGCTCGGCACCGGCGCCTCCTGGAACGCATCGGTACCGATGGCTGTGGTGGGAACCTGGCCGCAAATCACCACGATGGGCACCGAATCCGCCATGCTGTCGCGCACCGGAGTTACCATATTCGTGGCGCCGGGACCGGATGTGACCAACGCGACGCCCACGCGGCCGCTGGCCCGCGCGAACCCCGCCGCCATGAACCCCGCGCCCTGCTCGTTGGCCGGAACGATGAGGGGCATCGAGGCGGCGTTGTCCTGGTTGTACCGGAATACCGCGTCGTAAATCGGTAGGATCGCGCCGCCGCTGTAGCCGAAAATGGTGTCGACGCCCTCATCGGCCAGGACTTGGACCAGCATGTCCGCACCCGTCATGCTGGCGCCTGCCAGCGGGTGGGTTCCTTGATTCAGCATGTCGTAGCGGTCTTTCACCCGCAAAGCCTAGCAGTTCTCGCCCTGGCGCCCAAGTGCCGCCCTCCCGTATCCTTTAGGAGCCTGTCTGAGTATTCTACGCGGCTCACGTAGAATACTCAGACAGGCTCCTTAGCCATGCGCCACATCATCGCGATCCACCTGCAAAACGAAGCCGGGGCGCTCACCAGAGTCACCGGCCTGATTTCCTCTCGCGGCTACAATATCGAGTCGTTGTCGGTCGCGCCCACCAACGACCCAACGGTATCGCGGATCACGCTGGTTACCATCGGTTCGGATCCGGTCATCGCGCAGATCAACGCGCAGTTGCTGAAGCTGGTCGACGTGGTGGCGGTCGAGGACATGACCGGCGGCGACCATCTCGCGCGCGAGCTGATGCTCGTCAAGCTGCAGATCGCCCCCGAACACGTGGAGGCGGTCAACGCGCTGCTGCGCAGGGTCGGTGGGAAAGTGCTGTCGCCGAAGCCGTCGAGCTACATCGTCGAGCTGACCAGTACCGAGGCGGAAATCAGCGAATTCATCGCCAATGTCGGCGCTTTCGGGGAAATAGTCGAAGTCGTTCGCAGCGGCGTCCTGGGGATTTCCCGCGCGAATCCGCGGCTGCACCTGGTTCGCTAGGTGCCATTTTTTGGAACTCGTTACTTTGAGGAAAAATTCACGTCATGGCTGAAATCGAAGTCAAACCGGAGCACGCCTCGGATCCCCATTCCCGCACCGTGGGGATCCTGGTCGGTGTCGTGGGAATTCTTCTGTCGGTGGTCACCATCGCGTCTCACCGCGCCCATACCAAGGCGGTCATCGAACGAACCGAATCGAACGATTTGTGGGCGTACCATCAGGCCAAGAAGATCCGCGAAAACACCAGCGACGTCGCGGTGACGCTGCTGCAGGTTTTGGTACCGGACGCTGCCAGAGCGGATGCGGCCATCCACCGGCTGGAGGCGGCGCGCGAAAAATATGCGGCGGACGCCAAAGACCTCCAGAAGGAGGCCGAGGGCAAGGACAACGAACAAAAAGTCGAAGAGAACCGCGCCTTGAAATTCGACATCGGCGAGGGATTGCTCGAGCTCGGCCTGGTGCTGTGCTCGCTGTTCTTCCTGGCGCGCAAAATCTTCTTTCCTGCGCTCGGTATTCTCGCCAGCATCGCCGGCACCGCGCTGGGCATCTGGGGCTGGCTGCTTTGAGACTACTGGCCGCGTTCGTCGGGGCGGCCATCCGCTGCGCCGCCGGCTGCGCGTTGCTGGCGGCGGCGCCGGGTCGCGCCGCCGACGAACCCGCGGCAACTCGCGTTGAAGCGCGCTCGGAGAGCCTGCTGGCCGTCGGGATCGTCCGCGCCGACCACCTGGTCGTTCACGTGACGAGGGTCGTCGACAATGCGCCGGTGCGCGACGCGGTATTGACGGTGCTGCTGCGCGGCGTGGCGCACCCGACGGTTGCCGAGGCGGACGGCAGCTATACGTTGCAAACCAAGGACCTCAGCCTGCCGGGCCCGGCGTCGTTGGAATTTCAAGTCACTGAGGGAACGGCTCGTCACGACCTCAAAGGCACCCTGTTGGTGGCCGGCGGCCGAGCCAAACCGGACGACAAGAACGGCGCCAGGCAGCTTTGGTGGTGGGCGCTCAATTTCGCCGTATGCATCGGGTTTTTGATGCTCCTTGCGCGCCGGCGCAAGGCCTCACGCCAGAACTAGGAGCCTGTCTGAGTATTTCGCGAGCCAGGCTCCTCTAGAAGGTTTTGTACGTCTGCACCAGAAATTGGAACTTCTGGATACCGGCGATGTTCTTCAGCGGAAACGCGAAATCGACGTGCAGCACGTTGCCGAGCCCGGTGCGCGTGTTGCCCAGCCGCAGGCCGAGCCCGACGTCGCTCAGCATGCCCGGTTCGGCGTGCAGCATCCCAGGGTCGGTTGGCCGGGCGCCGTTGCCCCAGGTGCGCCCCGCATCCGCGAATACGGCCGCGCCGACGCGCGCCAGGCGAAACGGATACCAATCGGTGAAGAATCGCTGCTCGAGGGTGACGAACGCCCGTGAGGTTCCGGATTCGTAGCGCAGCGGATATCCACGCAGACCATTGTCGCCGCCGAGCAGGAGCTGCAGCTCCGGATCCAGGGAGTCCGTGACGGTAGCCGACAGCGCGGCATACAGCAGGCAATTCTCGCGCCAGCGCCAGTAGTATTTCGCTCCGGTATCGGCAATCAGATTGCGGGCGCGGCCCTGTTCGACGCGGGTCGAAAAGTTGCCTGTGACGAATATCTGCTGCTGGGCCGGCATCTCGATTCCCTTCACGGCCGACAAAGTCAACATCAGCGCGTTGCGGTCCGCCCCGAACACGCCGTTCGACCAGCCCACCGAACCTGAGACCTCGGTGCCGAAGTACAGATCCTCGGTGCGTCCGATTTGATTCTGGTCGCCCGTTTTCTTGTAGTCATCCTCGACGATATCGAATCCCACGAACGGATACGCCAACGTCCTCCCGGCCGGCAGTTCTCTTGCCGGTGTGGCCGTCGCCGCCGGGACGAAGATATTGTGGTCGTAGCGGACTCCGAACATCAGGCGCTTGGTCCAACCGTCGACCAGGCCGTTCGACAGGCCGCCGCTGAGTTCGTAGGACGTCTGATCGTCGTTGAATTGATCGAGGATTTTTCCCAGGTTGTAGCGCGACACGGTTCGGTCGAAGCGAACACCGACTAGGTTCACGCTCCACCGAGCGTCGAAAGAATAGAACGGCCGCGCAATTTGCAGGGAGCGCGTGCTGCCATCGCTCGAATCGGCGTACTCCGCGGCCGAGATCCAGCGCGATCCAAATACGTTGGGATCCGACCACGCCACCGTGTCGCTGGTGCGGTCCACCGTGCTGTCGTGCGAAATCTGTACGGTTTTCCCCCAGCCGAAAAAATTGGAGTCCTGCAGTTTGAAGTTGGTGGCGTTGGTGCCGCCGGCGCGGCCGAAGGAGATGCCGGGGCTCAACGTCCAAACGTCCTTGGTGATGACCCGGACGTCGACTTTTCCATCAGCGTAGTGCACGGGCACGATATGCGCATCATAGACGTAGGTGAGCAGGCGCAATGCGCGCTCGGTCTCCGCGAGCTCCCGCGCGCTGTACCTGTCGCCGCTGCGGAAAAGCAGCCGCGCCTGAATCGCGCTGCGCTTGGTGCGTATGTGCAGATGGTTGGCGATCCGGAACAGGTCCGAATTCTCGCGCGAATCTGCCTCGTCGAAGATATTGCGGACGTCGATGTCGATCCTGCCGATGACCGCGCCGGCGGCCTCCATCTCCTCGTCGGAGGGCACGTCCGCGGGGCGCGGTTCTTCGATTCGGGTGTGCTCGCGGTCGGTCAGCTTCGCGGCAAATCCGGGGCGGGCGACGGCGGCGGCCAGGACCGCCAGCGCGAGCAGACGGCATGGAGACAGGCTCCCAGGCCCAAACTCGCTACAGTGCTGCGTTATCGCTCTCGCCGGTGCGAATCCGCAGGACGCGAAGAATGTCCGTGACGAATATCTTCCCGTCGCCGACCTTTCCGGTCTTCGATGCCCCGACGATGGCCTCCATGACCTGGTCGACCAATTCGTTCTTCACCGCCACTTCGATGCGGGTCTTCGGTACGAAATCGACCACGTATTCCGCACCGCGATAGAGTTCCGTATGGCCGCGCTGCCGGCCGAAGCCCTTGACCTCGGTCACCGTCATGCCGGACACCCCAATTTCGGAGAGCGCGGCGCGGACGTCGTCCAATTTGAAGGGTTTGATGATGGCAGTGATCAGTTTCATTCGAGGCTCCGCTTCAGGCGTTGGTCATGTCAATCCTATTACTTTTCCACGCAGCCGGCACGCCCATGTGCGCGACAAGGGCTCCTGTTAAGATGGCGCGTCACCCCTCGGAAGCAGGTCCATGATCTCTACGATCCTCATCATAGGCGGCGGCCAGGCGGGCGCGCAGGCCATCGACACCTTGCGGCGCGAGGGCTTCGAGGGCCGGATCGTCCTGGTGAGCGAGGAGCGCGAACTCCCGTACCAGCGGCCGCCGCTGTCCAAGAAATTCCTGGCCGGCGAGCTCGCAGCCAACCGGCTGCCGTTCCGGCATCAGTCGTTCTACGACGAGCACCGCATCGAACTGAAGCTGGGGACCCGGGCGATCCGCCTCGAACCGGCCGCCCGCCGGGTCGCCCTGTCGAATGGGGAGGAAGTCGCATATGACCGCCTGCTGCTGTGTCTCGGCGCCATTTCACGGCAATTGACGTGTCCGGGCTCGGAGCTGCCCGGCGTTCATTATCTGCGCAACATCTCGGACGTTCCGGGCATACAGGAGGGCCTCAAGCCGGGAGCGCGGACCGTCATCATCGGCGGGGGCTATATCGGTCTCGAAACCGCCGCCACGGCGCGCAAATTGGGCTGCGCCGTCACCGTCCTGGAAATGGCCGACCGGGTGATGAACCGGGTGGTCGCATCGAATGTCTCGGAGTACTTCTCCCATGAGCACCGGAGCCAGGGCATCAAGCTCATCTGCAATACCCGCGTGGTGCGCCTTACGGGCGGAGCCCGCGTCGAACGCGTGGTTTGCGCCGACGGCACCATTCACGAAGCCGATACCCTGGTGGTCGGCGTCGGCGCCGTCGCCAACATGCAGCTTGCCGCTGACGCGGGCCTTCAGTGCGAGAACGGCATCGTGGTGGATGAGTATTGCCGAACCTCCGATCCGGCGATCTACGCTGCCGGAGACTGCACGTATCACCCGTCGTTGCGGTTCGACATGCGCGTGCGTCTGGAATCGGTCGACAACGCGTTCGAGCAGGCGAAGGCCGCCGCGCAGAACCTTCTCGGACGCCCAACGGTTCACGATCGCGTGCCCTGGTTCTGGTCGGATCAGTTCGACAACAAACTGCTCATCGTCGGGCTCTCTCAGGGGCACGATCAACAGGTTACGCGCGGCGATCCGGCCACGCGCTGCTTCACGGTGTGCTACCTGAAGGGCGGTGAGCTGCAGGCCGTGGAAGCGATCAACCATGCCAAGGACTACATGGCGGCACGCAAGCTCATTGCAGAGCGGGCCCGCCCCGATCCGAACCGGCTGGCCGATCCTTCGGTGGCGATGAAAGATTCGGTCGCGGCCACCTAGACTCCTCAGGCAGGCTCCTATTCGAGGACGACCAGCAGATCCTTGGCGTCGACCTGCAATCCGGGCTTGACGAATATCTCGGCGACGACGCCGTCGCGCTCGGCGCGCACCGTCGTCTCCATCTTCATGGCCTCGAGCGTCAGCACCACATCGCCGCGCCCAAGTTTTTGACCGACGCGCACCGGCACCGTCGCGATCGTTCCGGGCATGGGCGCACCCACATGGCCGGGGTTTCCGGCTTCCGCTTTACGCGGCGGCGGCCGCTTTGCGACCTGGCTGCGGTCCGCCACCCGAATCGGGCGCGGCTGGCCGTTCAACTCGAAGAACACGGTGCGCGTCCCATCCTCATGCGCGTCGCTGGTGGTCACGTACCGGACGATCAGGGTCTTGCCGCGCTCCAGATCGATGTTGATCTCCTGCCCCGGCTGCATGCCGTAGAAGAATACGGCGGTCGGCAAGGTGCTCACATCGCCGAAGGCAGCACGGTCGGCGGCGTAATCCACGAATACTTTCGGATACATGAGATACGAGGCGAGCTCGGATTCGGTCACGGGCCGCCCGATCTTCGCTTCGACCGCCGCGCGTTCGGCGCGGAGGTTCGTGGGCGGCATCGATTGACCCGGCCGGACCGTGAGCGGCGTCTGGGTGCCCAGGATCTTCTTCTGCAATGCCGCGGGGAACCCTCCGGGAGGCTGGCCCAAGTCGCCGCGGAACAATTGCACCACCGATTCCGGAAACGCAACCTCCACCGACGGGTCTAGCACGGCATCGCGGGTAAGCCCGCTCGTCACCATCGTGATGGCCATGTCGCCGACGACTTTCGAGGTCGGCGTGACCTTGATGATGTCGCCGAACATGTCGTTGACCTCGACATAGGCGTTCGCCACTTCGGCCCAGCGAAGATCGTCGATGCCGAGCGACCTCGCCTGTTCCCGCAGGTTCGTATACTGGCCGCCCGGCATGCCGTGCACGTACACCTCGGAAGCGCCGGCGCGAATGTCGCTTTCGAAAGCCGCATAGCCGCGCCGCACCTGCTCCCAATACGCCGAGATCGTGCGAATCTTTTCGGGTTCAACCAGCGGGTCACGGGGACCGAAGCGCAGGGCTTCCACCATGGACCCCAGATTCGGCTGCGATGTCAAACCCGAGAGCGCATCGATCGCGCCGTCGACGGCATCGGCGCCCGCTGCGACGGCGGCGAGCACGCTGGCCGCGGCGATCCCGCTCGTGTCGTGCGTGTGGAAGTGAATCGGCAGACCCACCTCCTCCTTGAGCGCCTTGACCAGCACGGCCGCGGCATGCGGCTGGCAAAGCCCCCCCATGTCCTTGACCGCGAGCACATGGGCGCCCATGGCCTTGAGTTCCTTGGCGATGATGAGGTAATAGCGCAGGTCGTATTTCGTCTCGCGCGGGTTCGACAGATTGCCGGTGTAGCAAATCGCCGCCTCGCACAGGCTGTTCGTGTTCCTGACCGACTCGATCGCCACGCGCATGTTGTCGACCCAGTTGAGGCAATCGAAGACGCGGAATACGTCGATGCCCGCATCGCTCGAGCGCTCGATGAAGTGGCGCACCACGTTGTCGGGGTAGTTCGTGTAGCCGACTGCATTGGCCGAGCGCAGCAACATCTGCAGCAGCAGATTGGGCATCGCCTCGCGAAACGCCGCGAGGCGCGCCCAAGGATCCTCCTTCAAGAAGCGCATCGCGACATCGAAGGTTGCGCCGCCCCAGCATTCCACCGAGAACAATTGCGGCAGCAATGCCGAATAGTACGGCGCGATCAACGTCAGGTCGTGGGTTCTGATGCGCGTGGCCAGCAGCGATTGATGCGCATCGCGCATGCTCGTGTCCGTGAGCAGCACGCGCTCTTGCGCGAGCATCCATGAGGCGAACCTGTCCGGGCCGAGCTCGTCCAGTATCTGCTTGGTGCCCGGCGGAGGCGTGTTGGTAAGCGCAACCCGGGGCAGCCTCGGGAATACCGGCGACTTGGGGCTGGCACGGCCCTTGACCTCGGGGTTGCCGTTTACGATGACGTCGCCGATGTACCCGAGCAGCCGGGTCGCACGATCGCGCTTTCGCGGTATCTGAAACAACTCCGGAGTTTGATCGATGAATTTGGTGGTGTAGTCGGCGCTTGCAAAGCGCGGATGCATGATGAGCTGATCGAGAAACCGGAGATTGGTAACGACGCCGCGAATGCGAAACTCCCAAAGAGCGCGGTGCATGCGGGCAATCGTTTCCTCCGGCGTGGGCGACCAGGCCGTGACCTTCACCAACAACGAATCGTAGAAGCGGGTGATGATGGCGCCTGCGTAGGCGGTTCCCGCATCGAGGCGGATGCCGAAACCGGCGGGACTCCGGTACGCCGTGACCCGGCCGTAATCGGGAACGAAGTTGTTTTCCGGGTCTTCCGTGGTCACCCGGCACTGCAGGGCGTGCGCGCTCACGCGGATGTCTTCCTGACGCGGAACGCCGCTTTCGGCGGTGCCGATCCGGGCGCCCGCCGCGATTCGGAGCTGTGCCTTGACCAGGTCGATGCCGGTCACGCACTCCGTCACCGTGTGTTCGACCTGGATCCGCGGATTGACCTCGATGAAATAGAACTTGCCGGTGTCTGCGTCCTGCAGAAACTCGACGGTGCCCGCCGCGCGGTAGCTGACCGCCCTGCCGATTTTCAGCGCCGCCTCGCACAGATCGTGGCGCTGTGCGTCGGTGAGGAAGGCGGCGGGCGCGCGTTCCACCACTTTTTGATTGCGACGCTGCACCGAACAATCGCGCTCGTACAAATGCACCAGATTGCCGTGCGCGTCGCCCAGTATCTGCACTTCCACGTGCCGCGCGCGGCGGATCAGCTTTTCGAGATATACCTCATCCTTGCCGAAGGCCGCCTTGGCCTCGCGCCGCGCTTCGGCCACGGTCTCGATGAGATCCCGGTCGCTCTCGACGATACGCATGCCGCGGCCGCCGCCGCCCCAGCTTGCCTTCAACATCACCGGGAAGCCGACGGCACGCGCCATGGCCACGACCTGCGCGTCATCGGCCGGCAGCGGCGGGGTCGCCGGCATCACCGGCACACCCGCGGCGGCCGCAAGATTGCGCGCCTCGACCTTGTTGCCGAGCCGGCGCATGGTGTCGGGCAGCGGCCCGACGAAGATGATGTTCGCTGCCGCGCAGGCTTCGGCGAATTCCGGGCTCTCGGACAAGAAACCGTAGCCCGGATGAATGGCATCGACGCGGGCTTCCGTGGCGATGCGAATGATGTCCGCGATGTCGAGATAGGCCTCGATCGGTCCCTTTCCTGCCCCGACCAGGTAGCTCTCGTCGGCCTTCGTCCGATGCAGCGAGAAGCGATCCTCGCGCGAATGGACGGCAACGGTCCGCAGGCCCAATTCGGCTGCGGCGCGCATCACTCGAATGGCGATTTCGCCGCGATTTGCGATTAGAAGGTTCTTGATCGGACCCGTTGCGAATGGATTCATCTGCGAATGATGATAGCCTTGCCGTGAGCCACCGGCCAGAGGAACGAAAAGCGGATGTTTGGGATTGCACTGCATGGCGGCGCGGGAACTCTGCCTCGTTCGGAAATGAACGCCGAGCAAGAGCAATTTTATCGATTGGGTCTCGAGCGGGCGCTGTCGGCCGGCTATTCGGTGCTCGAAGGCGGCGGTGCGAGTTTGGACGCCGTGACGCGCGCCATCGTGGTGCTCGAGGACGACCCATTGTTCAATGCGGGGCGTGGATCCGTGTTCACCATCGACGGGCTCAACGAACTGGACGCGTCGATCATGGACGGGAGCACCTTGAAGGCGGGCGCCGTGTGCGGCCTCCGGCACATCAAGAATCCGATCACGCTGGCGCGCACCGTTATGGATCAATCCGATTATGTGCTGCTCTCGGGCGCCGGGGCGGAGGAATTTGCTCTGGAGCAGGGCTGCGAGCTGGTGCCCGGCAGCTACTTTTACACTTCCGCGCGCTGGCAGCAGCTCGAGCGAATTCGTCTCGGCGACCCGAGTCTTTCGGCCCTGACCATTTCCCATGTGGGCACGGTGGGCGCCGTGGCGCTCGACTCCCGCGGCCGGCTGGCGGCCGGCACGTCGACCGGCGGAATGACGGGCAAACGCTACAACCGGGTCGGCGATTCGCCCATCATCGGTGCGGGAACGTATGCCGACGATCGCTCTTGTGCGGTGTCGGCCACCGGACACGGCGAAATCTTCATCCGCGCCGCCGTGGCTCACGACATCAGCGCTCGCATGCGCTTTGGGCAACGCGATTTGAAGACCGCCGTGCGCGAGGTCGTGCATGGCGAGCTCGCCGCTCTCAACGGCGAAGGAGGCGTGGTGGCGATCGACCGCCGCGGCGAGATCTCAATGGAATTCAACTCGGAGGGAATGTTCCGGGCGAGCCGCAAGGCCGGCGGAGACCCGGAAATCCAGATCTACCGCCAGGAGCCCGTCTGAGTATTGCGCGTGAGCCCCGTCGGCAGGGTCAGACTGCGCGCGGACTCCGGTGCTTTTCGAATCGGCCGGTGCGCAGCGCCTGGTATTCGGCCTCCATCACCACGACCCGATTCCGGCCCTGTTCCTTCGCGCTGTACAGAGCTTCATCGGCAAGTTGCACCAGTCCGTCGGGCGTGCGATGCATACTGGGCAGGGTCAAGGCCGCACCAACGCTGACCGTCAGCCGGCTGGCCACTCGCGACGCGTCGTGCGGAATATTGAGTTCCGCGATCGACCGTTGAATTCGCGTCAACACCTCGGCCACGTACTCGCGGCTGGCCTCGTACAACACCACCGCGAACTCTTCCCCGCCGTACCGGGCCACGAAATCCAATGGACGGCGGGCGCACTGGCTCAAGGAGACGGCGACTGCGCGCAGGCACTCGTCGCCCGCCTGATGCCCGTAGCGGTCGTTGTAATCCTTGAAGCAGTCGATGTCGGCCAGCAGCACCGCGATCCGCGTTTTTTCGCGAAGCCCCTGCAGCCACATCCGCCCCATGTGCTGGTCGAACATGCGCCGGTTCTGAATACCGGTGAGACCATCGCGGGCCACCATCTCACGCAGCAATCCCGCTTCGAGAAAGCGCAAGCGGCTGGTTTTTTCATGCATGTGGGCCACCACCGCACACAATATGTTCACGGCAACGAGGCACAGTGCGTCGTATCCGAACTCGCCGCGAAACTGCATCGCGCCGCCGGCCACGAGGTACACCAGAGCCACGAACACGTTGGCGGCAAGCGAGTGATAAAAAATGGGTCCGCCCATGAAATAGACGAAGGTGGTGGTGATCAGCAGGCACGGAAACAGCGGGGACGCTCCGCTGGACGCCGTGATCAGCAGCATCGCAACCATGCTCAATCCGACCAGCGTTCCGGCGGCCAGCGCCAGCGGCGCATAGATGCGGTGGCGGCGCGGCGAGAAACTGGCCGCCAACGCGATCAGCAGAATGGGGACGATCACCAGCAAGTGGATCAGGCTGGGAATACGGTTCAGGGCTGGAGTGAGCGTCACCGCCTCCACCGCGGTGAACGCGAGGGTCATGACGACTCCCAGGCAGAGATTCACCCGGATATGGCGCAGATTCTCTTCCAGATGAGCCCGGCGGAACTCGGCTTCGAGTTCCCCGTCGAGCATCAGCCACGGAAAGCCCGCCCGCAATTGACGCGATTGAGGTGTGTCCTCCATGACGAATCGGTTGGCGACGTGCATTACCCCCTAACGTACCCATCCCCCGGCCGGGACTCCATGACCTGCGGCACACGTTATGGAAATAAAACCGCGACGTTAAGGGCCGGACTCGTTATGTCAACTCGCTACCGGAGTTCCGCATTGCAGCATCCTCAGGTCGGCATCGCTAGTCGGCAAGATAATTGGCGAGATAGGTATCGAAGTCGAGGGTGTCGGCCGCCTCGATTCGCGCCTGAGCCTCATGCGACTCTTGCGCCGCCGCGGCAAATTCCGCCAGTCGCCGCTCGTTCGGCGGATACAGTCCGAGAAAATACTCCTTATGCAGCTTGGACATGCGCTGGGCAAGCTCGAAGAACGTCTCACCCGTTTGCCGCATTTCGGTGAGCAGACGCGCCGACGGGGTACGCTCGACGTCGTCGAGTTTTGCACGCTGCTGGTCCAAGGCCGCAGCATACGGACGGGTAGGTTCCCCGTGGTCGAGCAGCTCGCTGATGCCCTGCATGGCGTCGAGCAGTTCGCGGGCCCAATCCCTCATGGCGTAGCGTCGGCCTTCGCGGTTCAAGGTAAGTCCAGGTTCGCGCCCGCGGCGTGCCACCTTCTGGTGATTGGAGTCCAGGGACTCCTGCTCGCCGCGGCCAATGGGATCGCTCTCCCGCAACAGGCACAGTGCGAGAAACGCCTCCAGGAAGCGCAGCTTGTTCTGATTGACCCCGACGGGGTCGAATGCGCTGACGTCCAGTGCACGGACTTCGACGTATTCCACTCCCGCACGCTGCAGCGCTTTCGTCGGCCGTTCGCCCGACCTCGCGACGCGTTTCGGCCTGATGTAGCTGTAATACTCGTTCTCGATCTGCAGGATGTTGGCGTTCAGCTGCAGGTACCGGCCGTTCACCTTGACCCCGATTTTTTCATAGGGCGGATAGGGAGTACTGATGGCCTGGGAAAGATCGCGAATGTATTCGCTCAAGCTGTTGACCGACACGCTCACCGTCGCCTGGTTCTTGTTGCGGTATCCGATGTCGCTCATGCGCAATGACGTGCCGTATGGCTCATGGACGGTGTCGTGGTCCAATGTGGGTAGATCGATCTCGCGGCCGGCGAAGAAGCTCTTGGACACCGCGGGGGAGGTGCCGAAGAGGTATAGGACGAGCCATCCGTATCGGCGATAGTTCCGCAGCACCGAGAAGTATTGCTCGGAAATGAAATCCTGCCCGTGCTGCGCCGACTGATTGACGTGCGCGAGCACTTCCCACAATTTGGACGGGAATGAATAGTTGAAATGCACCCCGGAGATGGCCTGCATGATGCGGCCGTACCGCACGCCCAGGCCATGCCGGTAGATCGTCTTCATCTGCCCTACGTTGGACTTTCCGAATTGCGCCAAGGGTATGCTGGCGTCGCCCTTGATCGCGCTGGGCATGCTGGTTGCCCACAGCAATTCTTCGCCTAAATGACGGTAGACGAACTGGTGCAAGTCGCAAAGATATTGCAACAATTCCCAGCTCTCGAGGAACGGCGGAGTTACCAGCTCGATCAGCGATTCGGAAAAATCGGTGGTGATGTTGTCGTTGGTGAGCGGCGCGCCGAGAGCGTAAGGATGCGCTGACTGGACGATCTCCCCGTCCGGCGATACGCGGAGGGACTCCTTTTCGACGCCCTTGCGGCCGCCGCGGAGCACGCCTCGCTCCCCGGAATTGATGAGTCCCGCGAGCCGGCGTTCGAAAGTCCTGTCCACCACGTTACGCAACAAGGAAACCTCGAGAGGAACGCCGGCCTGGGCGCAAGTCGGCTAGGATACTTGAATCCAATGGAGTCACGGCAACTCCGCAACGACCTCGATTTGCACCAGGAAGCCGGGATCCACCAGACGCTGCACCTGTACCCACGATGTGGTGGGTAAACGCTCCTTGTCGTAATACTCGAAGCGCAGGTCCGAGGCCTTCAACAGCGCGTCCATGTCGGTGGTGTATATCGTTTCCTTGACCACTTCGTCGAATGCCGCTCCGTGCGCGGCAAGAGTGCGCTGAATGTTCGAATAAGCAGCGCGCATCTGGCCCGCCATGTCGCCGGGCGCCACCAGGCGCCCGGATTGGTCCGCGGCCACCGTGCCGGATATGTACAACGTCTTGTCGATCAACACGGCCTGTGAATAGCCGAAGTCCTTCTCGTAGGCATTGAGATGAAATACCTGCTTGACCCGCGGCGGGGGCGGCTCCGGTTCGTGCGGACGTTCGCAGGCAGCCAGCGCCACCACGAGCACGAAGCCCGCGCATCCGAGGCGGCGCCTCGCCAATCCTCGCCTCGCCGATCCTCGCCCGGCCAGCCTCAGCGCGGTTGAGTGGTCGCGGACTCGGCTCGAGTCCGCAGTGCGCGCAGCATCTTCGGCAGATCCCGTTTCAGTGCCCCGCGAACCAGCCAACGAGGCACCCAAAATCCCGGGGCCAGATCGACCGAGTATTGTGCAATGGTGTAGTCGCCGTCGCTCTTTAGAATCCATGAAACCTTCAATGTGCTCAAATCTCCGGATACCCGCTCGATCGATACCCTCGCCGGTTTGTCGTAAGTCGCAAGAATCTCGTACGTGAGCTTCGGCACGAACCAAGAGTAGTCCATAACCTGCCGGATTCTCTGCCACGACCGGTCCGGTGCGGTTTCAAGGACCTCGCAATCGATGAGTCCCGGCACCAACTTCACGGCCTCCGCGCAGCTCGTGATCAGCGACCACACCACCTCGCCTCCGGCGTGGATCCGCACCGTCGCAGTCGCCCTTCCAGTCTGCTCGGCCTTATCGAGGACGACCCCGACCTCGATGTCGCCACACTGTCCGTTCTCAAGCGCCGGGATCGCCCCGCGCGCGGAGACCGCCATTAGAAAAATCCACGAAGCCAACACAGCAGTACGCACAGCGTAGTCTGCCCTTGATCGATCGCGCCCGCTTAATCGGGCGCACCGCCAGGCGGACGGCCACCCCCCTCCAGCCAGGAATTCATCTTCGTTTCCAGCACATCCAGCGGCATCGCTCCATCCTTGATGATTTCGGCGTGAAATGCCCGCACGTCGAAACCGGCGCCCTGCAACTGCTGCGCGCGGGTTCGCAGTCCTTGTATCTTGAGAAAACCGACCGTACACGCCACGGCTCTGCCGGGCAGCGCAATCATGCGGTCGACGGTCTTGACGGCGTCATCGTCGTCGATGGGCATGTGCGCATGCAAGTAGTCGAGCGCCTGTTGCCGGGTCCAGGCCTGCGCATGCAGACCGGTGTCGAGCACGAGGCCCAGCGCACACTCCAATTGGGCGAGCAACGAGCCGAATTTCGCCTCGGGATCGCGATACGTGTTCAGCTCCTCGCCGAGCGTGGCGGCGTACAAACCCCACCCCTCGACGAACGCCGGCGCGCCGCCAAATCGGCGAAACCGCGGAAGATCCACCCGCTCCCGCTGCAGCTCGAGCTGATAGTGATGGCCGGGCACGGCCTCACGCAGATATTGCGATGGCTGAACCAAGGCAGGGCCCGCCGCATGCGCCGCCGTGTTGACGTAAAGCACGGCGGGCGTCATGCCGTTCGGCGCGCGCGGCAGATAGGACAAGGCCGGCGCGAACGCCTCCCGGTACGCATCGACGCTGCGGATCCCAAACTCGGCCCGGGGGAAGGCGCTGAACAGCGAAGGTGCGGCATCCGCAACCTCGGCCTTCAGGCTTTGATAGGCGGCCAGAACGTCGGCGGAATCCTTATGGGAAAACCGCGGATCGCCGCGCATCCGTTCGTAAAAAGCCTGTGCATCCCCGGGAAAGGCCGCCTCGGACAGCAGGGACCGGACACGCTGCTGCAGTCGTTCCACCTCCGCGATGCCCTGCATGTGGAGCTCCGCCTGCGTCGCCGCGCCGCCGGTCGTTCGTCTGAGGATGTAGGCGTACCAGGCATTGCCCAGCGGCAGCGCGGACCACGCGACGCTCGTTCGTGTTCGCGGCAGGTACTCTCGCTGCAAGAAATCATGCAGGGCACGGTACGAGGGCAGGATGTTCTCCTTCACCACGGCCCTCACCGCGGCGGTCAGCCGCGCCTCCTCTGCCGCCGCCGTGCCGCCCGAATCGGACCGCAGGCCTTCATAAAACACATTGGCCGGTGCGTCTTCGCCCAGCGCGGCGAGTTCGGGGAGCGTTTCCCCGATCAAGATCCGCGGCACGGTATAGCCGCGCCGCAGACCGGCGCGCATGTTGACGATGGCTTGATTCGTCCATTCCACGAAGCGAAGGGCGCGGGTCCGCCAATGCTCATATTCTTCCGCGCTCGATATCGCGAGACGCTCCGCCCCGGATGCCGACAGAGCAAACGCCTGGGGCATGCCCTCGTAGGGGTTGATCGGCATCAGTTCGAGCGGATAGGTGAATCCCTCGACGGTCAGCGAGCGCCCCCGGGCAAAAATGTCGTAGGTCAATTTCGATTGGGCGTCCAGAGAAGGCCGCGGAACCGTCGACACCGACGCGAGATATCGGCGTTCAATGGCCAGGGAGTCGGCCAAGGATTGGGGCGCGATGTTCTCCACCGGAGTTTCGCCGAATGGTATGTCGGCGCCGCCCCAGGCATACCACGGCGTGAGAGCGGCGGCTTCGGCCCAATAGCGTTCGACCAGGAGCCCCAGCTGCGCAGGCGCAGGAGCGGGGGCCGCCGTTCGAGGCGGCGGCGCAGGCGGCGATTTCGCGCCGCAGGCAACGAGCGCGGTTGCAGTCAATCCAAGCAAGGTTCGATTGGAAAAGCGAAGCATGCTGCGATTATAAGCAGTTGGGTGAGTTCATAATCCGCACTTGAGGAGGGAACGCACATGTTGGTCGGAACAACCGCTCGTCGCGTCGCAATCGTAGGCGGCGTTCGGATCCCGTTCGCGCGCGGCAACGGCGCCTATGCGGAGGTGGGCAATCAAGAGATGCTGACCGCCGTGTTGCGCGCCATGGTGGAACGCTACGGCCTGCAGGGGCAACGACTGGACGATGTCGCGGCAGGCGCCGTGATGAAGCATTCGAACCAATGGAACCTCACCCGCGAGTCCGTGCTGGGATCGGGACTAGCCGCCGAAACCCCGGGATTCGACCTGCAGCGCGCCTGCGGCACCGGCCTCGAGGCCGCCATTCTTCTCGGCAACAAAATAGCGCTGGGACAAATCGACTGCGCGATCGCGGCCGGCGTCGACAGCGTCAGCGACCCGCCGGTTGCCTATCCCAAGAGCTTTCAACAACTGCTGCTCAAGAGCCTTCGCGGCAGGACCGCGCGTCAGCGCCTCCGGCCCTGGCTGGGGTTGCGGATGGAGCACCTGCGGCCCGTACTTCCAGGCATCGCCGAACCGCGGACCGGCCTCACGATGGGCGAGAGCGCGGAACTCATGGTGTCGGCGTGGGGGGTCGGCCGAAGGGACCAAGACCAGCTCGCATTGGAAAGCCATCAAAAGGCGGGCGCCGCCTACGCAGCGGGCTTCTACGGGGATCTGGTGCACGAGTACCTGGGACTGACCAAGGACGACAATATTCGGACAGACTCGAGCCTCGAGAGGCTCGGCGGATTACCGCCCTCATTCGACAGTTCCGGCGGCGGCAGCTTGACGGCGGGGAATTCGACGCCCATGACCGACGGAGCGGCCGCGGTGCTGATGGCAACCGAGGCGTGGGCACGCCAGCGCGACCTTCCGGTGCTGGCGTATCTCGCCTACGGCAAAGTGGCGGCCGTTGACTTCATCGACAAGCAGGAAGGCCTACTGATGGCGCCCGCATACGCGGTTCCGAAAATGCTGGGCGATGCCGGACTCGGCCTGCAGGACTTCGATTTCTACGAGATTCACGAGGCTTTCGCGGGTCAGGTGCTGTGCACGCTCAAGGCCTGGGCCGATCCCGTTTTCTGCCTCGAGAAGTTGGGCTTGCCCGCCGCGCTGGGCGCCATCGAGCGGGCCAAACTCAACGTGAAAGGCGGGAGCCTTGCGATCGGTCATCCATTTGCCGCGACCGGCGCGCGCATCCTTGCCACGCTCGCCAAGATTCTCAACGACAATCAGGCAAAACGCGGCCTGATTTCGATTTGCACGGCCGGCGGCATGGGCGTCACGGCGATTCTGGAGCGTTGAGCATGATCCTGGAGCCTGGCAGCCTTGTTGAGCCTTTGCGAACGAACGCGTTATCCTTCGCTCCGCAGCGTCGAGTTTTTCCGTCAGAACATCGGCTGAAATCAGGACCCCATGAAACTTCAAGATCCACGATTATTTAGAGAGCAGTGTTTCATTGACGGAAGCTGGGTGGGCGCGGACGGCGGCGGCACGCTGCCCGTGCACAACCCCGCCACGGAGGCAGCACTGGGTACGGTTCCCAACATGGGAACCGGAGAAACGCGGCGCGCGATCGCCGCGGCTGCGGCGGCGCTGCCGTCCTGGGCGGCCCGCACCGCCAAGGAGCGGGCTGGTCTCATGCGCCGCTGGTTCGATCTCATGCTGGCGAATCAGGACGACCTCGCAGTTTTGATGACCGCGGAGCAAGGCAAGCCGCTGGCGGAGGCGAAAGGCGAAATCGCCTATGCGGCCTCTTTCATCGAGTGGTTTGCGGAGGAAGCCAAGCGGCTATACGGCGACATCATTCCCGGTCATCAGGCGGATAAACGGATTCTGGTTTTGCGTCAACCGGTCGGCGTCGTGGCGGCCATCACGCCTTGGAATTTTCCGTCCGCCATGATCACGCGAAAGGCGGGACCCGCCCTCGCGGCGGGCTGCACCATGGTGTGCAAACCGGCCACCCAGACACCCTACTCCGCGCTGGCGCTCGCCGAACTTGCCGATCGCGCGGGCATTCCCAAGGGTGTTTTCAACGTCATCACGGGATCCTCGACCGCGATCGGCGCCGAGATGACCGGCAATCCAACGGTCCGAAAAGTGACGTTCACCGGTTCGACGGAAGTGGGCAAGAAGCTGATGGTGCAATGCGCCGGCACCGTCAAGAAGCTGTCGCTGGAACTCGGCGGAAATGCTCCATTCATCGTGTTTGACGACGCCGATCTCGAGGCCGCGGTTCAAGGCGCCATCGCCAGCAAGTATCGCAACACCGGTCAAACCTGCGTGTGCGCAAACCGGCTGCTGGTGCAGGACGGCGTGTACCATGAGTTCTCCGAAAAGCTGGCCGTCGCGGTCGGCAAATTGCGGGTCGGCGACGGGCTCAAGGGCGTGACCGAGCAGGGACCGCTGATCGACAGCAAGGCGGTGGCCAAGGTGGAAGAGCACATCGCGGACGCGTTGCGCAAGGGCGCCAGCGTGGCGCTGGGCGGCAAACGCCACCCGCTGGGCGGCACGTTTTTCGAACCGACCATACTGACGGGCGTCACGCCGGAGATGCTGATTGCGCGCGAGGAAACCTTCGGTCCGATCGCTCCCTTGTTCAAGTTCCATTCCGAAGCCGAAGCCATCGCCATGGCGAACGATACCGAGTTCGGCCTCGCGGCGTACTTGTACACGCGCGATTTGGCGCGGAGTTGGCGCGTGTCCGAGGCCATCGAATACGGCATCGTGGGTTTGAACACGGGGATCATCTCCACCGAGGTCGCGCCGTTTGGCGGAGTCAAGGAATCCGGAACCGGGCGCGAAGGCTCGAAGTACGGGATATTGGACTACACCGAATTGAAGTACATCTGCGTGGGCGGGGTGAGTTGAGCGCCTCGTGCAAGGAGCCAACTACTCAGACAGGCTGCTGGGCCGATTCCTCGAGCTTTCGGTTCCAACGCCGGATATTCAGGCCTCGCTGAATTTCTATGGGAAGCTCGGATTTTCCGAGGCGCAGGTCGGCGAGGCGCGGACTCACCCCTATGCCGTCCTCACCGACGGAAGAATTTGCCTGGGGCTCCATCAGCAATCCGCCTTTGCGCCGTCGACGACCTTCGTAGTGCCCGATCTGCTCCAACATCTGGACGGCTTCGCACACCTGGTACAGCGGTTCGAATTTCGGCGGCTCGGCAACGATGTTTTCAACGAAATCGGGTGGCTCGATCCGTCCGGCCACTTGATCCGGCTGGTCGAGGCGCGGACGTTTTCGCCCAGCAAGCGCAAGGCGGCCGACATGTCCCTATGCGGATATTTTCATGAGATCGGGCTGCCCACGTCGAGCCAGGAAACGGCCAAGGCGCACTGGGAACAATTCGGCTTCGTCGGCATCGACGAGCCCGACGCGCTGCTGCCGCACATATCGTGCACCAGCGATACCATCGATATCGGACTGTACGAGCCTGCTCATCTCACGGGGACCACGCTGATATTCGAAGTCGATGACTTCGACGCTGCATCGGCCCGCCTCGCCGCAAAGGGCGTCGAGCTGGATGGGCGGCTGCCGGGACCGCTTCGGGGAATGCCCGCGGCCGTGCTGACGGCCCCCGAAGGAACATCCATTCTCATGGCCGCTGCGCAGACCGCGTGAGCCGCGCAGGGCGCTCAGGAGCCTGTCTGAGTATTCGGAGCGGCCGCGGCCGCTACAAATTTGAATTTGACGGTGATCTCGTCCTGAACCTGCAGCGCCCCCAGCATCACGCTGAACGGCGTCAGGCCCAGTTCGGACTGGCGCAGGACCACTGACCCCGCGGCCGATATCCGGTCGGAGGAGATCTCCACCACGACCGGCACCACGAGAGTTGACTCGTGCCCGGCCACGCCGACCGTCAAGCTGGCCACCAGGTTGCCGGACTCGGGGGCTTCCGGGGCCCGTTTGATGCCGGCGCTGGTGAGCGTAATGACCGGAAAACGTTCGGCATCGAGCAGGGCGGTGCCCAGCATGTTGTGTCGAGTGCCCGATTTTGCTTCCTCGGGAACTTCGGCGGAAAAATCCTGCCCCTCCTCCGATCTGGCCCGCGCATCGTCCACGACGAAATCGGCGACCGGCAGGTAGAGCGAGAATGATGCCGATTCAGGACGCGCCGCGGCGTCGACCCAGCCGCCGATGGCGCGGTTGAGAATGACATGGTTGTGCCCGAGACGTGCCATCGGGCCGGCCCGATACACCAGGAGCCGCAATTCTGATTGGGCGGAATCGATGGTGTAAGCGGCTCCGGCGGGCGGGCGCGCCGGTTCCACCCCTTCGCCCACGGCGGGCGGCTGTCGGGTCTTGGGCGTGCCGCAAGCGGCCACGCACAGGCTTAAGGCCGTGGCCGCGAAAAGTTTGAACACCATACGCGTAGCCGGAGCCTGTCTGAGTATTCTACGTGGCCGCGACCGCGGCAGATTTCCCCTCAGGCAAGGCGGAGCCGACGCAGTTGGGTAATGACCCAATAAGGAGGCGACAACGCCGCATGAGGGGAAATCTGCCCGGTCCCGAAGGGGCTCCCCTGCACGGATCCGATGTTGTGGGCCAAGCCCAACTGCATCGCACGGATATACGGCCTTGCCAACGCGGCTCACGTAGAATACTCAGACAGGCTCCTGGTCTTGCTAAACTAAGGTTGCCGCGCAGTCTGCGCCAGGAGCGTCTCGATGCCAAATCATGATCCCCCGACACGCTATACGGGAGTTGCGCAGTCGTTCCACTGGATCATCGCCGGACTGATCGTCACGCAGTTCATCCTTGGATGGACGGCGGTGGATCTGCCCTCGGGCATGCACAAGCTGGCTCTGTTCGCGCGGCACAAGAGCGTTGGAATGACCGTGCTCATGCTCGCCATCCTGCGCCTGCTGTGGCGATTCAAGCATCCGCCCCCCGATCTGCCGCCTGCCATGACGCCCGTCGAACGGGTGCTGGCGCGAGCCACGCACATCGCGTTCTACGTTCTGCTGTTCGCGATGCCGCTCACCGGCTGGATGATGTCATCCGCCAAGAACTATTCGGTCAGCTGGTTCGGGCTGTTCACCTGGCCCGACCTCATCGGCCAAAACGAAACGGCGTTCAATATCTTGAAGACCACCCACGACTATCTCAGCTTCATTCTGTTTGGAATAGCGGTGCTGCACGTGCTCGCCGCGCTCAAGCATCATTTCTGGAACAAGGATGATGTGTTCTTGCGCATGCTGCCCTTCACGAAATCGGAGAAACGTTCATGATGAGACGAGGCGCACTAGCGGTTGCACTCTTCGCCACGGCGGCGGCGGCCGGCGCCGCGGGCCCGGGGGCGACCTATACGGCGGACCCGGCCGCCAGCCGTCTCGAGTTCACCGGGGTGCAGGAGGGCGCCGAGTTCAAGGGTAGCTTCCGAAAGTTCACGGCCGCCGTCGATTTCGCGCCCGACGCGCTGGCGAGCGCGCGCTTCGACGTGCAGATCGATTTGAATTCGCTCGATACGATGGACAAGGACCGCGACCAGACGATACGCGGTCCCGACCTCTTCGACATCGCGCATTATCCGACGGCGCACTACGTCACGCGAACTTTCACGAAAACCGCCGCGGGATTCACCGCCGTGGGCGCGCTGACCTTGCACGGCGTCACGAAGGACGTGCCGATCGACTTTCAGTTCGTTTCCGCCGCCGGCAAGTCCAAGATCGAGGGGACCGCGAAGCTCAAGCGGCTGGAATTCGGCGTCGGGCAGGGCGACTGGAAGAGCACCGCAGAGGTGAAGGACGAGGTCAAGGTGGCGTTCTCGCTCGTATTGAAGCCCGCAGCTTGAGTGCGGTTGAGCGATCAGTGCGGTTGAGCGATGTCAACGGACCGGTAATTCACGCGATTTCTGCACCGTGCGCAGCGCGAAACTCGAATGAACCCGCGCCACGTTGGGGAGCCGGGTGAGATGCTGGCTGTGCAGCCGCTCGAAGTCCGCGGTGTCCGCCAGCACCACGCGAAGCAGATAGTCGTACTCGCCTGACATCAGATAGCACTCCATCACTTCGGGCACCTTGCGCACGGCTTCCTCAAAGGCATGCAAGTGCGCCTGTTCCTGCCGCTCGAGCGTGATGTTGACGAAGACGTTGACCGGGCAACCGGCCTTCTGCTGATTGATGAGCGCCGTGTAGCCTTCGATGAATCCCGCCTCCTCGAGCGTTCTCACGCGTCGCAGGCAGGCGGATTCCGAGAGGCTGACTCCCTCCGCCAATTGACTGTTGGTGATGCGGCCGTCGAGCTGCAATGCCCGCACGATGGCCCGGTCATATCGATCCAATTTCGTTCGCAGGTCCAGCTGCATGGGGGCTTGTCCGTCGACGGGTCTTGCTATGGCACGGCATATTATTGCGCAATTGTCGTGATTTTGCACGAATTCTGCCAATTTCGGCCGCTGTAGGACCGGATTTTGCAATGTTTCATCGCGATCGGCGTCTATGCTACCGGCATTCACCTCACCACCACCGGAGCTCATCATGAAAATCGGCGTCCCGAAAGAGATCAAGATTCACGAATACCGGGTGGGGCTCGTGCCGGCGGGGGTGCGGGAGTTGGTGGATGGGGGACATCAAGTCCTGGTTCAGACCGGTGCCGGCGCCGGCATCGGGTTCGAAGACTCACACTACCTGGCGGCGGGCGCCAAGGTGGCCGCCACGGCGGCGGATGTGTTCGCGGCGTCGGACCTGGTCATCAAAGTCAAGGAGCCCCAGCTCGCCGAGTGCCGGGTGTTGCGGCCGGGACAGGTGCTGTTCACCTATCTGCATCTGGCGGCCGATCGGGAGCAGGCGCAGGCGCTCATTGCCTCCAGGGCAACGGCCATCGCCTACGAGACGGTGACCGCGGCCGACGGATCGTTGCCGCTGTTGACTCCGATGAGCGAGGTTGCGGGACGCATGTCCGTGCAGGTGGGCGCCAACTGTCTGCAAAAGGCCAATGGCGGCTTCGGGGTGTTGTTGGGCGGGGTGCCCGGCGTAGCCCCCGCCAAGGTCGTGATTTTGGGCGGCGGCGTCTCCGGCACGCATGCCGCGGAAATGGCGGTCGGCATGCGCGCCGACGTCACGGTGGTGGACCGCTCCGTCAAGCGCCTGCGCGAGTTGTCGGCGATATTCGGCAATCAACTCAAGACCGCCTATTCCACGGCGCATACGATCGAAGAGCTGGTGCGCGACGCGGATCTCGTCGTCGGCGCGGTGCTCATCGCCGGCGCGGCCGCGCCGAAACTGGTGACGCGCGCCATGGTGAAGACCATGAAGCCGGGAACCGTATTGGTCGACATCGCGATCGATCAAGGAGGCTGTTTCGAAACCAGCCGCCCGACCACGCACGCCGAACCCACGTTCGTACTGGACGGCGTGATCCACTACTGCGTGACCAACATGCCCGGTGCGGTGCCCCGCACCTCGACGTTCGCCTTGACGAACGCGACGCTGCCGTATGTGAAGGCGATCGCGGATCACGGCTGGAGCGAGGCGTTGTCCAGGGACGCGGGCTTGTCGAACGGCTTGAACGTGCACGACGGCCGGCTGACCCATGACGCCGTGGCGAGCGCGCTCGGACTCGACTACCGGGCATACCGCGCCGCATGACAGACCGCGCCACGTGACAAACCGCGCCGTGTGACTTTCGCGGGCGCGCCGGTACCGTGAATCCGGCCGTTTGCCCGCTGTTGCTACTGAACGACCGATCAATTACGATCGCCCCCGCACAACACCGCTTCGAGGGGACGCCATGGCGCGCAATCCACGCTTCGATGTTCTATTCGAGCCGGTACGCATCGGGCCGGTGACGGCGCCCAACCGCTTTTATCAAGTACCTCATGCCAGCGGAATGACCAACGCGCTGCCGCAGGTGCGCGCCGCATTTCGCGGGGTCAAGGCCGAAGGCGGCTGGGGCGTCGTGTGCACGGGCGCGGTGTCCATCCATCCGAGTTCGGACGATTCGCCGCTGCCGTTCGCGTCTCTCTGGGACGACAAGGACATCCGCTCTCATGCGTTGATGACGGACGCGGTGCATGAACATGGCGCTCTCGCCGGCATCGAACTTTGGCACGGGGGGGCGTGCACGTTGAACCGCACCAGCCGGCTCGCTCCCTTGTCTCCGTCCGGCATGCCGTGGCTGTCCACCCACGTGGGTTTCATGGGCAATCTGCGTCCCCGCGCGATGGACGCCGGCGATATCCGCGACCTTTTGAAATGGCAGGCCGCGGGCGCGCGGCGCGCCATGCAGGCGGGCTTCGACATCGTCTACGTCTACGCCGGCATGGGCTACCTGCCATACGAATTTCTGCTGCCCGAATACAATCGACGCACCGACGGTTACGGCGGCTCGATCGCGAATCGGGTGCGCTTGGTGCGCGAACTGCTCGAGGTGACGCGCGACGCCGTCGGCGACCGGTGCGGCGTTGCCTTGCGCATCAGTTTGGAGGAATTGCGGGGAAAGCCGGGCGTCGACGCGCCGTCCGAAGCTCATGAAGTGGTTCAACTGCTTGGCGGGATCCCCGATCTCTGGGACGTCAAAATGGATTCCAGTCCGACCGACTGCGCGCCCTCGCGCTTTGCGGGTGAAGGCAGTCACGAGCCCATCGTGAATTTCGTCAAGCAGCTGACCAAAAAGCCCGTCGTCGGCGTGGGTCGATTCACGTCTCCCGATGTCATGGTATCGCAGGTGAAGCGCGGCATCTTGGACCTCATCGGCGGAGCCCGGCCCTCCATCGCCGACCCGTTCTTGCCGCGGAAAATCAATGAAGGGCGCGAGCACGAAATTCGCGAATGCATCGGCTGCAACATCTGCATCTCGAGCTGGCACGACGGGGTGCCGGTGCGTTGCACCCAGAATCCGACGGCCGGTGAGGAGTGGCGCCGCGGCTGGCACCCCGAGCGGTTTGCGCCCCCCAAGAGCCCTGCATCCGTCTTGATCGTCGGCGGCGGGCCCGCGGGTCTCGAGTGCGCGGTGACGCTGGCGCGGCGCGGATATCAGGTGACACTGGCCGACGCGGCCAACGAATTCGGCGGGCGACTACGTTTCGAGACACGGTTGCCTGGGCTTGCCACATGGGGTCGGGTGGTGGACTGGCGCATGGGTCAGCTGCGCGAGCGGCCGAACGTGAATCTCTATCCGGGCAGCGAACTCAAGGCGGAAGACATCCTCGCCCTGGAACATGGTCACGTGGTCGTGGCGACGGGGGCGCGATGGACCAAAATGCTGTTTTCGACGCTGGAGTTTCCGGTCGGTGAGCTGGAAGCCCCGGGCGTCTATACGCCCGACGACCTCGCCGCCGGCATCGTTCCGCCGGGACCGGTCGTCGTCTTCGATTTCGACAATTATTATCTCGCCGGAGCCGTTGCCGAGCAATTGGCGATTGAGGTCGGCGGGGTTTCCTACGTCACGACAGCCGGCAACGCATCGGCATGGACCTTCATGACGAATGAGCTGCCGCTGGTGCACCGTGCCTTGGGCAACGCGGGAGTTCCGATCCACACCCTGCACCGCGTGACGGCATTCGACGGCACGACCGTGACCCTCGCCGACGTTTACAGCGGCAGGGAGAAAGCTCTCGCCTGCCGCTCGCTCGTGATCGTCGGCATGCGCAAACCCCGCGATGAGCTCTATCACGCGCTGCTGTCCCGCGAATCGGAACTGAAGGACGCCGGCATTGCTTCGGTCGCCCGGATCGGTGATTCCCTCGCGCCGGGCGCGATAGTCCATGCGGTGCACGGCGGTCACCGCTATGCTCGGGAATTCGACTCGGAAAACGCCGAGCCGCCTTATGCGCGGGACTTTCCCATATGAGCACCGAACAACTGGCCACCGAGCAACTCGAGCGAACCCTGCCGACCGCCTGGTACCGCAGTCCGGACATTTTCCAAATCGAGAAAGAGCGGATTTTCTGCCGCGAATGGTTCGCCGTATGCCGGGAAGAGGAGCTGCCGGGCGCGGGCGACAGCCAGGTGCTCGACGTTCTGGGAGAAAGCATCCTCCTGGTGCGCAACCGCGAGGGCCGGCTGCGTGCGTTCTACAATGTATGCCGTCACCGCGGCACAAGACTGTGCCGCGCCGCCGATGAGAAGGTGGCCACAGGGCGCGTGGCGCTGCAGGGCGGGATCATCGCCGGACGCATGATCGTTTGTCCGTATCACCAATGGTCCTACGATCTCAATGGCGCCCTGGTGGCCGCGCCGCATCTTGGCGCCGGCACCGGCTTCGACAAGCGGGAGTACCAGCTCTATCCCGTGGGCGTCGAGACGTGGGGCGGCTTCGTGTTCGTGCATTTGACGCCGTCCGAGGCCGGGCCGCTGCCGTCCCAGCTGGCCGGAATTCCCGAACGGCTGGTGCGATATTCGCTTGCCGAATTGGCCATCGGCAAGACGATCCGCTACGAGGTTCAAGCGAATTGGAAGATACTCTGTGAAAACTACAACGAGTGTTATCACTGCGGCGGCGTACATCCGGAACTGTGCGCGGTCGTGCCGTCCTTCCGCGACGCCGGCGGCGCCAATCTGGATTGGGCCCGCGGCATTCCGCACCGCGAAGGGGCGTATACGTTCACCGCGAGCGGAACCACCGTCAGGCGCCCCTTCCCCGGGCTTACCGATGACGAACGGGTGAGGCACAAGGGAGAACTCGCCTATCCGAACATGTTTCTGAGCGTGGCGTGCGACCATGTTGCGGCGTTCATCCTGCGGCCGCGCGCCCCGGAACGCACCGATATCACCTGCCATTTCCTGTTTGAACGCCATGAGACGGAAAAACCCGGCTTCGACCCCTTGGATGCGGTGGATTTCTGGGATTTGGTCAACCGGCAGGATTGGACGGTGTGCGAGGCCGTGCAAGAGGGCATCCGCGCACGCGTCCACGGGCACGGGTACTTTGCGCCCATGGAGGATTGGAATCTCGACATCAGGCGGTACGTCACAGACCGGATCGGTGCGTACGTAAAGTAATGCGCGACCGGCTATGCTTACAGGGTAAAGGGAATTCAAGAAGGCGATCGCATGGCGACCAAGCGGCCGGGTCCCAAATTTCATCGCGAGACCCCGGCGGTGCGCCGCGAGGCCCTCGTTGAGGCGACCCTTCGTTGCCTCAAGCAGTACGGTCATGAAGGGGTATCCGTGCGCCGCATCAGTGCCGCGGCGGGTGTTTCCATCGGCCTCATCAACCATCACTTTCCGAGCAAGTCGGGACTCGTGGCCGAAGCGTACGAGACGCTGGCGATTTCGCTTCAGGAGTCGATCCACCGCCAGGCCGACGCGCGAGCGGGCTCGCCGCGCGAGCGCTTGAGCGGATTCATCCGCGCGTCGTTCGCCCCGGAAATCATCGATCCGGCGCTGTTCAATGTATGGCTGGTGTTCTGGAGCATGGTGGCGCATTCGCCGGAGATTCGCGAAGTGCACGACCGCACCTACGGCAAGTATAGAAATATCCTGGAGTCCCTCCTGGGGCAACTGGCGCATACCGGCGCTGCGCCGAAGTTCAAACTCCGCCCGGCCGCCATCGCGCTCTCCGCGCTGCTCGATGGGCTTTGGGTGGAGCTCTCCCTCAGCTCCTCCGCGTTCAAACCGCGGGAAGCGATTGCGCTGTGCGAGGACTGGGTGACCGCCCTGTGCAACGGCGCTTTCCCTTGGCTGCTGCGCGGGGTCTCCGGAGGCAGGAAATCGGGTGGTGCGGCGCCCCGCCGAAAATAGCCGTTCGCCGCGCGCGCCATCGCCCACACGGGGCCGCGGTGCGCGGCGGGTGCGCGCTTGTTATACTACCGTTCAATAAGACTCGAAGAGGTTCTAAGATCATGGATGCAAACCGCTCGCCGAGAACCGACAAGCCGGCTGCGCGCACGCCGAGCCTCGACGGTTTCAGTCTTCCAGGCTGGATATACCGCGACGCCGATTTCCTGGAGGCAGAAAGGGAACGCGTCTTCTCGACGTCGTGGCAGATCGTCTGCCATTTGAGCGACATCCCGCGCCCCGGGGACTATCACACGCTCGATTTCCTCAATGAGCCGTTGGTGGCGGTGCGCAGCCCGGACGGCGGCGTCAGAGCGTTCTTCAACGTTTGCAGGCACCGCGCATCGCGGCTGCTCGACGGCGGTTCCGGGCACTGCCCCGGCCGCATCGTGTGCCCCTACCACGCTTGGACCTACGACTTGGACGGGCGGCTCACCACCATTCCGCACCGCAAGGAATTCATCGATTTCTCGGCTGACCAATATGGCCTCAAGACGATCGAGAGCGAAATCTATAAGGGATTCGTGTTCGTGCGCTTGAAACCCGGGCTACCCAGCGTCGCCGACATGCTGGCACCGTACGAAAGCGAACTCGCCGCCTACCGGCTGGAGGAGCTGCAGCCCATGGGCCGCGTGACGCTGCGGACGCGGCACGTGAACTGGAAGAACGTCACCGACAACTATTCCGACGGCATGCACATCACGGTCGCACATCCCGGCCTCACCCGGTTGTTCGGGCAGAGTTACGGCATCGAAGCACAGCCTTGGGTCGACAAGATGTGGGGTTTTCTGCGGGATATTCCCTCATCGCAGCGTTCCGAGCGGATGTACCAGACGATCCTCCCGCGTTCGGCTCATCTTCCGGACGACAGGCAGCGTCTATGGGTCTATTTCAAGCTGTGGCCGAACATCGCGTTCGACATCTATCCGGATCAGATCGATTTCATGCAGATGATTCCGATTTCGCCCACCGAAACGCTGATACGGGAGATCGCCTATGCGCATCCCGATGGCCGCCGTGAAATGCGCGCGGCCCGGTACCTCAATTGGCGCATCAATCGGCGGGTGAGCGCAGAGGACAAAGCGCTCATCGAGCGCGTGCAATCGGGGATGCATTCGCGCAGCTACAGCCCGGGACCGCTGGGCCGCAACGAGGTTTCGCTGCGCAGCTTCGCGCAGCGCATGCGCGAACTCATACCGGAAAGCAGACTCGAGCGCGCACCCGCGCCCGGTTGGCTGCAGCGGCACGACATGAGGCTGTCGCGTGGCTGATTCGGGGTTGCGCGATGTGGTCATCATCGGCGGCGGTCACAACGGTTTGGTTTGCGCCGCATACCTGGCTTCCGCCGGTCTCAAGGTCACCGTTCTGGAGCGCCGTGGGGTTGTCGGGGGCGCCGCGGTTACGGAGGAATTCCACCCGGGATTCCGCAATTCCGTTGCGGCCTATACCGTCTCCCTGCTCAACCCCAAGGTCATTCGCGATCTCGACCTCCCGCGTCACGGCTTGCGCGTCGTGGAGCGCCCATTGTCGAATTTTCTGCCGCTGGACGACACACGCTACCTGAAGATAGGCGGCGGCAAAACCGAACAGGAAGTGGCCAAGTTTTCCGCACGGGACGCGGCCCGCCTGGCCGAATACTCCCAGCGGCTCGATTTGATCGCGGACGTGCTTCGCGATCTGGTTCTGGAAACGCCGCCCAACGTCACTGCCGGCAGCTGGCTCGAGGCGCTGCCCGAACTGCTGCGCGGCGCGCGCCTGGGAAAGCGGATTGCCAGACTCGACATGACCATGCGCCGGGAACTGCTGGATCTGTTCGTGAAATCCGCCGGCGATTATCTCGATGCGTGGTTCGAGAGCGCCCCCATCAAAGCAGCCTACGGATTCGACGGAATCGTCGGCAACTATGCGAGTCCCTACGCCGGGGGTTCGGCCTACGTGCTGCTTCATCACCTATTCGGCGAGGTCAACGGCAAGAAGGGCGCCTGGGGGCACGCGATCGGCGGCATGGGCGCGATCACGCAGGCGATGGCCAAGGCGGCTGCCGGGCGCGGGGTCGAAATTCGGGTCTCGAGCCCGGTGCGCGAAGTCATCGTCGAGGCCGGGCGCGCCGTCGGCGTGGTCATGGAGGACGGCGTTGCGATTCGTGCGCGCAGCGTGGTGTCGAATTTGAATCCGAAACTGCTGTACGGCAAGCTGATCGACGCGTCGGTCCTCGAGCGAAACTTCCGCGAGCGCATGAACAACTGGCGGTGCGGCTCCGGCACATTCCGCATGAACGTCGCGCTCTCTGAATTGCCCGATTTCAAGGCGCTGCCGGGGCGCGCTCTTGCGGAACATCATACGTCCGGCATCATCATGGCGCCGAGCCTCGCATACATGGAGCAGGCCTACCTGGACGCGAAGTCCGGCGGCTGGTCGAAGCAGCCCATCGTCGAGCTGCTCATTCCCTCGACGTTGGACGACAGCCTCGCGCCGACCGGCCAGCACGTCGCGAGCCTGTTCTGCCAGCATGTCGCGCCTGCGCTGCCGGGCGGCGCCTCGTGGGACGACCATCGCGATGAAGTGGCCGACGTGATGATCGGGTTGGTGAACAGTCACGCGCCGAACTTCAAGGCATCCGTGCTCGGCCGGCAGATCATGAGTCCGCTCGACCTGGAGCGCACCTTCGGTCTGATCGGCGGCGACATTTTCCACGGCGCGCTCAGCCTGGATCAGTTGTTCTCTGCCCGGCCCATGCTGGGCCACGGCGACTATCGCGGTCCGCTGAAGGGACTCTACATGTGCGGCTCCGGCACGCATCCGGGCGGCGGAGTCACGGGTGCGCCGGGCCACAATGCCGCGCGCGAAATCATAGCGGATTTCCGGCGCGGGCGATTAAAGCAGGCCTGAGCGGGGGTATCCGACCACCCTCGTCCGTCCCGTCGTTGAGCAACGCGGTTCCCGCGGCGCATACTCGCGGCGTGAGGGCGCCGGGGTTCGCCCCGCGGCCCAACGCGCGGCATTTCAAAACACCATCAGCAGGGAAGTATCATGAATAAATTCTTGAAGATGCTCATTGTAGGGACCGTCATCGCCGTTGGCTGCGGCGCAGCGGCGGGGGCTGCCGATTCGCCCGATCCGGTGGTTGGCAACTGGACCCTGAACGTCGCGAAATCGAAGTTCCCGGCGGGTGCGGCGCCCCAGTCGCAGAACCGGACCTATACCCAGTCGGCGGACGGCACCTCTCTCACCGTCACCGGCGTTGCCGCCGACGGCTCAGCCATATCGCAGAAATCGACCTTCAAGTACGACGGCAAGGATTACCCCTTCACCGGATCACCGGACTACGACGCGCTTGCCCTCAAGAAGGTCAATAATTCCACCGTCAACAGCACGATGAAGCTCGGGGGAAAGGCGGTCGGCATGACCGTGCGATCGATCTCGGACCACGGAAAGAAACTGACCCTGACGACCAATTTGAAAAACGCCAAAGGCAAGAAATATCACGCGGTGGCGGTTTTCGACCGACAATAGGGCCAACTACGGATCAGGGTCCCGGCGGCGGCGCGTCCGCTGCCGTCGGGCGCGGTTTCCCGAGGGAGCTTCGCCTCAACCGGGCTTCACCACGCCATTCGGTGTGAGCTTGTCGACCGCCTGCGGCAGCACCTGGGAGAGCTTCTGCGCCAGATCTTGCGGGTTCAAGCCGAGCTTTGCCGCGAGTCCCGAGATCACGTCCGAACCGAACACGGCATGCACCTGATCGGGCGAGATCGGCAGATTGGCGCCCGTTCCGACCCAGGATTTCACGGTGTTGCCCAAGCCCTGCTGTTCCATCTGAGCCACGATGCCCTGCACGCCCCCGTGCTTTTCGATGAAGCCGTTGACCACCGTGACCATCTCCGCGCCGACTACTCCGCCCAACAATCCATCGAGTAAGCCCATGGTGAACTCCTTTATCCCTTCGGGTAGATCAGAACGAGTAGACCATATTGCTGGAATCAATGCAGCAGACGGGCCAGGCGCTCGGCATCGATGTTTCCGCCGCTCACGATGACTCCGACGCGCGATCCGGCAAGCCGACGGCCTAACGATCGTGCCCCTGCAAAGGCGAGGCAGCCGGTCGGTTCCGCCACGATCTTCATCCGGGTTGCAAAAAAGCGCATGCAGTCGATCAGTTCCTCGTCCGATGCCGTCAGGATGTCGGTCACGTCGCGCCGGATGATCTCGAAGGTCTGCCGGCCGAGAGACTGCGTCTGGGCGCCGTCCGCTATGGTGTTGGGTACCGCGATGCGCACGATGGAGCCCTGACGCAATGATTGTTGGCCGTCGTTTCCAACCTCGGGTTCGACTCCGTATATCGCGCAGCGGGGCGATAGCGCCTTGGCAGCCAACGCCGAGCCGCTGAGCAAACCGCCGCCGCCAAGACACACGAACAAGCTGTCGAGGGGTCCAACTTGCCGGATAAGTTCCGCTGCGGCGGTACCCTGCCCCGCAATGATATCTGGATGATCGTAGGGCGGAACGATTGCGGCACCGCGCTCGTCGGCCAGCCGCTGCGCAATTTCCTCGCGGTTCTCCCGGAAGCGGTCGTAGATGACGATGCGGCCGCCATAGCCGCGGGTGGCCTCCAGTTTGGAAGCCGGAGCATCGGCGGGCATCACGATGGTTGCGTCGATGCCGAGAATGCGCGCGGCCGACGCCACCGCCTGGGCGTGGTTTCCAGATGAGAATGCAACGACGCCTCGGGTGCGCGCAGCGCCATCCATCCTGGCCAATGCATTGAACGCGCCGCGAAACTTGAAAGCTCCCGTGCGCTGAAAATTCTCGCACTTGAAAAATACGCTCGCACCCATCGCCTCGTCGACGGTGCGGGAGGTCATTACGGGAGTGACATGGGCAACCCCCAGGAGCCTTCCCGCTGCGGCCTCGACATCCGCATACACAGGCGGTTTCGGCCAGGCCTCCCCGCGCACGCTAGCCAAGCGGCGACACGCCGAACAGCCGGACATGCGCCCAGCCGATGAATAGCGCATACAGCGCAAGCCCCAGGACGACGGCTATAGGATCGTTGAAGCGGCCCGGCGGCGCGGTTTTGATCATCTGCGTCCGGCGCTTCAGTGAAATGCGGTCCACGACCGCCCACCCCAGGAACCCTCCGAATAGCAGCACGTCCGCCAACAATCCGTTGGCGAGCAGATGGCCGAACGCCCAGAATTTCACTGCCGCCAACATCGGATGCTTGGCGGCAGTCTTGATGCGTCCGGGCAGGTAGGCGGCCAGAATGAGCGGAAATACCGGCAGCATCAGAAGAAGGGTGACGTGCCGCATCCAGTGAGGCGGTGTGTACAAGACCACCGGCGATTGCCGCGCCACTCCGAAGCCATACACGAGGAGCGCAAATCCGATCAGCGAGATCAGGCCATAGGCCGCCTTCCAAGTGCCTTCGCCCCAACGGCCGAGCGCGCGCGTGCGCAGTCCGGGCGCGAAGATCGCAACGGAGTGAACTCCGAGAAATATAACCAAGCCTGCGACTAATACGGCCATCCTGCCTCCGCTCTATTTCTTGCCGCGCGGTTTGCGGGCGGCTTTGCCGCGCTTGACGCCTTTCTTGATCGGCGCCGCTTTCCTGGCGCGCACCTTTCTTGTCGCAACCGCCTTTCTTGTCGCAACCGCCTTTCTTGTCGCAACCGCCTTTCTTGTCGCAGCCGCCTTTCTTGTGGCAGCCGCCTTTCTTGTGGCAACCGCCTTCTTTTTGACCCCCTTCTTCCCCGGCGATGCATGCCTCTTCGGCGCAGGCGGCGGCACGGCGGCCTGCGGCGCCCCGCGCAGCTGCTCGAGAATGGCCGGATTTTCGAGTGTCGATACGTCCTGCGTGATCTCCTCACCGCGCGCAATGGACCGCAGCAGTCGCCGCATGATTTTTCCGGACCGCGTTTTCGGCAGGTTGTCGGCGAAGCGAATGTCGTCGGGCTTGGCGATGGGACTGAGCTGGTCTGCGACCCAGGCGCGCAGTTCCTCAACCAATGCCGCGGCCACCGCGCCGTTTGGGCGGTCCACGTTGAGCACGACAAAGGCGAATACCGACTCGCCCTTGATGTCGTGCGGCTTCCCGACCACGGCGGCCTCCGCCACCTGCGGGTGAGCAACCAGGGCGGACTCGATCTCCATGGTTCCGAGGCGATGCCCGGCGACATTCAGCACGTCGTCTATGCGGCCCATGATCCAGTAATAACCGTCGGCATCGCGGTGGGCGGAATCGCCCGCCACGTAGTAGCGATCGTCGAATTTCTCCCAGTAAGTCTTCAGATATCGATCGTTGTCTCCCCAGATCGTGCGCAGCATCGATGGCCACGGCCGCTTGATGACGAGATAGCCGCCCGCGCCCGCCTCCTTTACCGGCCGGCCTTCTTCATCGACGATGTCGGCAAAAATCCCGGGGAGCGGTTTGGCGCAGGATCCAGGCTTGGTGGGCGTGACGCCCGGCACGGGCGTCATCATGATGCAGCCGGTCTCCGTCTGCCACCAGGTATCGACGATGGGACAGCGTTTGCTGCCGATGACCCGGTGATACCACATCCATGCTTCCGGGTTGATCGGTTCGCCCACGCTGCCGAGCAGCCGCAACCGGCTGAGGTCGTATCGTGCCGGAACGCCGTCGCCCAGCTTCATGAGCGCGCGGATCGCGGTGGGCGCGGTATAGAAAATGCTGACGCCGTGCGTTTGACAGATGTTCCAGAAGCGGCCGCCGTCCGGGAACATCGGCGCACCTTCGTACATCACCAGCGTGGCGCCCGCTGCCAGCGGACCATACACGACGTAGGTGTGTCCGGTGACCCAGCCGACATCCGCAGTGCACCAAAACACGTCGGCATCCTTCAGATCGAAAACCCACCGGGTGGTCAATTTGGCGTTGAGCAAATAGCCGGCACTGGAATGCTGGATGCCCTTGGGTCTCCCGGTCGAGCCGGAGGTATATAGAAGGAACAGCGGGTGCTCCGCGTCCACCCACACGGGTTCGCATGACGAGTGTTGGCCCGCGACGATGTCATGCCACCACATGTCGCGTCCGGGTTGCATGTCGCAGTCGCCGCCCGTGCGGCGATACACGATGACGTGCTCAACGGTCGGGCAGCCGTCGGCAAGGGACTTGTCCACGGCACGCTTGAGATCGACGGCATGGCCGCCGCGCCAACCGCCGTCCGCGGTAATCACCAGCCGGGCGCCGGCATCCTCGATCCGCTCCTTGACGGCGTTGGCGGAAAAGCCGCCGAAGACCACCGAGTGCACCGCGCCGATGCGGGCGCACGCCTGCATCGCGATCACGGCCTCGGGGATCAGCGGCATATAGATGATGATCCGGTCGCCTTTTCCGATGCCGTTGGCCTTGAGCGCGTTCGCGAACCGGCAGACTTCCGCATGCAGCTCGGCGTATGTGAGCTTGCGCACGTCCCCGGGTTCACCTTCAAATACGATGGCGACCTTGTCGGCGGAGGTGTCGAGATGCACATCCAGACAGTTGTACGAGACGTTCAACTGCCCGTCCGAGAACCACCGGAAATTGGGTGCGTCGCTGTCGTCGAGCGGCACGGAAAATGGGCGATGCCAGTGGATTTCCGACATGGCGAGATCCGCCCAGAATCCCACGTAGTCTTCCGCCGCCTTTGTCTGGAGGGCGGCGAGATCCTTGGGCTTCAGCGTGGCGTCCCGTTTGAATTGCGCCGACGGCGGAAACACCCGGTCCTCGTGCAGCACGGATTGAATGTCTTTCTGAGCCACGGTCCTACTCCCCGGCCTGTTCGATCAGGCAGTTTAGACGGTTGTCCGCACGCCCGCGATACGGCGCGCCTGGTGGCGCAAAATATTGCCGAAGCCATGCGTGTCGAAAAACGCCTCGAGGCCGGCCGTGTCCGGCGCGCGCCGTTTCAACTCGTCCAGCGAGCATTCCAGCGGAACATCGCAAACGATGCCCGTCAGGCGGCGAGCCAGATAGGCAGCTTCCTTGTGGGCGAGCAGCTTCGCAGCGAGCGCCGCAGCGCCGCGCAACTTCATGCCGGGGACGCGCTCGAGATTGGCATATAACTCGTCGAGCGAGCCGAAGATCGCGAACAATCCCGCGGCGGTTTTCCTGCCGACGCCGGGCACTCCGGGAATGTTGTCGACCGAATCGCCCGTGAGGGCCAGGAAATCCGCAATCAATTCCGGAATCGCGCCGAAGCGCGGCCCGATTTCATGGTAGCCGTAGCGCGCATTGCCGCTGTAGTCCCAGAACACGTCGCCGTCGCGGATCAACTGCGACAAATCCTTGTCGCGCGTGACGACGACGTTGCGCAAGCCTGCGGCGCGTGCGCGGGCCGCCAAGGTGCCGATGATGTCATCGGCCTCGTATTCGGCGCTCGCGAATTCGGCCAGCCCCATGTGACGGCAAAATTCCCGGCACAGCGCGAACTGCCGCTCCAGCTCGACCGGCGGCGCTTCACGATTGGCCTTGTACGCGGGAAAAATGCCGTTGCGAAACGAAGTCCCGCTGCGCAGGCTTTGGTCGAAGGCGACGCCGATGCGCTCGGGCCTGACTTGTTCGAGCAGGTCCGACAGGAAGCGTGCGAAACCGTACAGCGCGTGAGTCGCGTTGCCGTCCGCATCCATCATGTCCGGCGGCATCGAATGGTAGGCCCGAAAAATGAAATAGCTGGCGTCGATATGGTAGACGACGCCGGAACGCGAACCGATGGGCAGCGCTCCGGTATACGCATCCGCGGCAGATGCGCCATCCGCGGGGCGGCCGGCCGCGGGACCGCCGGCCGCCGGATCGCCGGCCGCCGCATCCGCGCTCACATGGGCCAGCGTTGCATCCGCTCGTGCAGCGGGCTGGAGCGGGGAAAGTGTGCGATCAAGTATTCCATTTGGTCCGCCAGGACCCGGCGCCCCTTCAGAAAGATGTACTCCGCATAGGTCGGCGTAAACGGCACCGCCAAGAGTTGCATGCCAGCCTGCTCGGGGGTGCGGGATGCCTTGGCGTTGTTGCAGCGGCGGCAGGCCGATACGACATTGCTCCACGCATCGAGGCCGCCGCGGCTGAACGGCGTGACGTGATCCCGCGACAACATGCTGTAGGTAAAGCGCGCCCCGCAGTACAAACACAGATACGAATCGCGCCGAAACAACGTTTGATTGTTGAGCGGCGGCGTATACCCGGCGCCGCGCAGGTTGCCGGGGTTTCCGGTATGTCCGTGCGTCGCGATGATCGAATTGACGTCGACGGTGGTGCGCAATCCGGTTCTCGCGCAGGTTCCCCCGAAGAGGCGGTACAGCAACGTTCCGCAGGTGTAGGCCACCTGTTCGGTGTGATAGAGGCGCGCCGCCTCACGGTAATCGACCCACTCGAGCGGCATGCCCGAGATGTCGGTCCTCAAGATCTGCTGGGACAAGGGATGGCCTTGAGGAACGACTGCGAGGTCGTCGGCCCAATCAAGCGACGGAGGCTTGTCTTCGATCCGCGACTTCATGACAATGGTGGTTGTAGTCGACACACTGCTAAAGATAGTCGACTCTTATGCCATAATTCAATGTTTTGGGAGATATCGTTCATGGCCGTCGTTATCGGTGTCCTGAAGGAGACCGTTGCGAATGAAACTCGCGTCGCTGTAGTCCCGGAAATAGCGGCCAAATTGAAGGCCCTCGGCGCGCGCATTCTTCTCGAGCGCGGCGCCGGGGTGGCGGCGCATTTTCCCGATGCTGCCTACGCCGATGCCGAGATCAGCGATTCTTCGACCATCCTCAAGAGCTCGCAGGTGCTTCTGAAGGTGCAGCCGCCGGACATTGCCGAAGTCAACGCATTGAACGAAGGGGCCCTCGTCGTCGGATTCATGCAGGCCTACGCCCGGCCCGACCTGGTCCGGGCATTGAAGGATCATCGGATCACGAGCTTTTCGATGGAATTGGTGCCGCGCATTTCGCGGGCGCAATCGATGGACGCGCTCTCGTCGCAGGCGTCCGTTGCCGGCTACAAGGCGGTACTGATCGCGGCCAACACCCTCGACAAGTTCCTGCCGATGCTCACCACCGCCGCCGGCACGATCCGTCCCGCGTCGGTGCTGGTCATCGGCGCCGGCGTCGCGGGTTTGCAGGCCATCGCCACCGCACGGCGCCTGGGCGCCGTGGTGGAAGCGTACGACGTGCGCAGCGCCACCAAGGATCAGGTGAAGTCGCTCGGCGCGAAATTCGTCGAGACCGGCGTATCGGCCGAAGGGGCTGGCGGCTATGCGCGGGAACTCACGGCTGAGGAGAAGCTGAAGCAGCAGGAAGTCCTCGATGGGCGCATAGCGGCCTGCGACGCTCTCATCAGCACGGCATCGGTGCCGGGGCGAGCCGCGCCGCGAATCATCAGCCGCGCCGCCGTCGAGCGGATGAAAGCGGGGTCGGTCATCGTCGACATCGCCGCCGAGCAGGGCGGCAATTGCGAACTGACCCGCGCCGGCGAGATCGTCGTCCATGGCGGCGTCACCATAGTCGGCCCGGTCAACCTGCCGGCCTCCCTCTCGTACCATGCCAGCGAAATGTACGCCCGCAACCTGTTCAATCTGCTGAAGCCCGCTCTCGTGAAGGGCGAGCTTGCCATCGACTGGAACGACGAAGTCTTTGCCGGCGCCGTGCTCACGCACGACGGCCAGATCAAGCACGAAGCCACCCGCAAGGCGATGGAGGGACAGCCAACATGATCGACGGCGTCATTGCGCTTTATATATTCATGCTGGCCGCTTTCACGGGCTACGAGGTGATTTCGCGCGTGCCCGTCATACTGCACACGCCGCTCATGTCGGGATCGAACTTCGTGCATGGAATCGTGTTGGTCGGTGCGATGGTCGCGCTGGCCGCCGCCGACAGCACCCTGTTGCGTATCATCGGCTTCCTGGGCGTGGTGCTGGCTGCCGGAAATGCCGTCGGCGGCTATGTGGTGACCGAGCGCATGCTGCAGATGTTTGTCTCTGCGGGCCGCAAGTCTGCTCCCAAGAAGACGGGGCACTAGCCGTGCCGTCCGCAGCGACCATTCAAACGCTCACCCAGCTTTCCTATCTCATCGCTGCCGCGCTGTTCATTCTGGGGCTCAAGCGCATGAGCTCTCCAGTCACCGCGGTGAGCGGCGTGCGGTGGGCCGGTCTCGGCATGCTGCTTGCCACGCTGGCGACGCTGGCTTTCGTTTTCATGGGCGCTTCCAGCTTCAACCTGGCTCTCGTCGTCGGCGCCATCGCCGTGGGCGGAGCGGTGGCGTGGATCAGCGGCAAACGCGTCGCCATGACCGACATGCCGCAGATGATCGCCCTGTACAACGGCATGGGCGGCGGCGCGGCGGCGGCGATTGCCGCGGTCGAGCTGTACAGCGGCAACGAGCACAATTTGGTGCATCTGACCATGGCCACGGTCGGCGGCTTCATCGGCGCAGTGTCCTTCAGCGGCAGCTTGATCGCCTTTGCCAAACTGCAGGGCTTGATCACGAAGTCCGTGCGCTTCAGCGGCCAGAAATTCTTGAATCTCGCGATTCTGCTCATCGCGGCCGGCCTCGGGACCATGGTGGTCTCGGGAATCAATGACAGTACGGCCGTCGTTTCCGCGTTCTTCGCCGCTGCCCTGATCCTGGGTGTCGCGATGACTCTGCCCATCGGCGGAGCGGACATGCCGGTGGTGATTTCGCTGTATAACGCCCTCACCGGCCTGGCCGTGGGGTTCGAAGGTTTCGTCCTCGACAATGCCGCCATGATCATCGCCGGTACGGTCGTCGGCGCGGCCGGCACGCTGCTGACGCAACTCATGGCCAAGGCCATGAACCGTTCATTGGGGAATGTCCTGTTCGCGAACTTCGGCGAGACTTCGTCCGCGGGCGCCGCCGGCGTCACCGGAACACAGAAGGCCATCGAGGCATCCGACGCCGGCGTCATGATGGCGTATTCGCAGAAAATCATCGTTGTCCCGGGATATGGGCTGGCGGTCGCTCAAGCTCAGCACAAGGTGTGGGAACTCACGCAGCTGCTGATCGACCACGGGGTGAAGGTGCGCTTTGCCATCCATCCGGTCGCGGGCCGCATGCCGGGGCACATGAACGTGCTGCTGGCCGAAGCCGGCGTCCCCTACGATTTGATCTCGGACCTCGACGAGATCAACGCCGAATTCGAAACCGCCGACGTGGGCCTCATCATCGGCGCCAACGACGTCGTCAACCCGGATGCCCGCAGCAACAAGGCAAGCCCGATTTTCGGCATGCCCATCTTGAACGCGGACAAGGCGAAGAATGTGATCGTGATAAAACGCGGCCAGGGCCAGGGCTTCTCCGGAATCGACAATGCGTTGTTCGTGCTCGACCAGACACGCATGCTCTATGGCGATGCCCAGGCGGCCGTCAGCCAGCTGATTCAAGCCGTCAAGGCGGCAGGGTAAGCTCGATTCGCTTGCAGCACCCGAGACTCTCCCAGGCAGCGCTGGCCATCCTGATCCTCGCCTTCACTGTCGCACGGGCCGATACTAAACCGCATCTGTTTCAATCTCCGGCGCTCAAGGGCGACTCGATCGCATTCGGCTATGCCGGCGATCTGTGGACGGTGCCGCGGAACGGGGGTCGCGCGGTTCGATTGACGAACGGCGTCGGCCTCGAAAGCATGCCGATTTTTTCGCCGGATGGGAGCACCATCGCCTTCACCGGGGAGTACGACGGAAACACGGATGTGTTCACGATCCCAGCCGCCGGAGGCATACCGCATCGCGTGACGTACCATCCTGCGCCGGATGCCGCGGTTGCGTGGACGCCCGACGGCAAGCGGATTCTCTTTCGCTCCACGCGTGCAGCGGTGAGCCGATATATGCAGATTTTTTCCGTCCCCGCCGAAGGCGGCGAGGCGGTCAGGCTGCCGCTTCCGATGGCTTACCAGGCCCAGATGTCGCCGGATGGTTCGCGCATTGCCTATTCGCCCCTGCCGCCGGCATTCGGCTTCGATTTCACGACGTTCGTCTCGTGGGGAAACTACCGGGGGGGCCGCGCCGCCACCATCCGGCTGACCACCCTGCCCGGCCTCGACTCCGTCGAAATCCCTCATGAGCAGGCCTCGGACTTCTTCCCGGTGTTCAGCGGGCAGCGGATCTATTTCCTGTCGGGACGCGCCGGCGCCATCGGAATATACAGCTACGACCCCGCCACAAAGCGCGTGGCGGAAGCGCTGCATAACGACGGTGCCGATATTCGCAGCCTCGGGGGAGACGGCGCCACGCTCGTCTACGATCAGCTGGGAGAGATCCATCTGTACGACACCGCCACCGGCCAATCGCATCAGGTACCCATCCAAGTCGACGCTGACCTCCCTGAAGTCCGGCGTCACCTGAAAAACGTCGCCGGTGAGATCGACCACGCGGCCATTTCACCGACCGGTGCGCGTGCGGCGCTGGAGGCGCATGGGGAGATTTTGACGGTTCCCGTGAAAGGCGGTCCGATTCGCAACATCACCAATACGCCGGGCGTGATGGAACGCTCTCCGGCGTGGTCGCCGGATGGGCAATCCATCGCCTATTTCTCGGATGAATCCGGTCTCTACCGTCTTCACGTCGCGTCGCAACTGGGGGCTCTCCAGCCGGGCACGGCGGAGGTGCGAAAATTTCCAATCGCGCCGGAGCCCGCGTACTACTTCGCGCCGAAATGGTCGCCTGATTCGAAACGCATCGCCTTTCACGACAATCGATTGAACATCTACCTGCTCGATACGGTGTCGGGCAAGCTGTCCGTCATCAACGGCAAGGATGTGTATGGCAGCTACTCGGAGGCCGGCTACGATCTTGCCTGGTCGCCCGATTCGAAGTGGATCGCATACCCGCGCTCCCTCGCCAATCATCTGCACGCGCTCTACCTGTATTCGGTCGAAAGCGGCAAATCCACGCAGCTCACCGACCCCTTGGCGGACTCCCGGCTGCCGGCCTTCGACCGCAACGGCAAGTACCTGTACTTCACCGCCAGCACGAATGCGGGCGCCACCGCGTCCGGTCTCGACATGTCCAGCGACCTCTACGAAGTGCGCTCGAACATCTACGCTGTCGTGCTGGCAGCGGATCAACCTTCACCCGTCGCGCCCGAATTGAACGACGAGAAGGCACCCGTACAGAGGCCGCCGAAGCTCCAGGAACCCGACCAAACGGCTCGTGGCAACGAGCCTCCGCGCGGCTCGGAGTGGCGGCGTGGACAGGTGGTGTCGAGCCCGCCGGGCACGCCTGCCCCTGCCCCGATCGCGGTGAAAGTCGACTTGAACGGCATCGGCGCCCGGATCGTGGCGCTCCCCTTGCCGAGCGCGGCCTATGTAGGCTTGGCGACCGGCGCCCATGGCAGCCTGTACTTCTCGGTTCGAACCGAGGCCGCGCGACTCGACGACCGCACCGCCACCCTGAGCCGATGGACGTTCGAAGATAAAAAGATCGAGAAATTGGCCGAGCGAATCGAAAATTTCGAACTCTCGGCCGATGGCGAAAAAATGATGCTCGCCCTCTCCAACCGCAATCCCGACGCGCCGCCCGAGGCGGCCGGCGACGAAGTGCGGCCCACCTGGATCATCGTCCCCGCCAATGCCCCGCTCAAGCCAGGCGACGGCACGCTGCCGCTGTCCGATCTACAAGTCCGCGTGGATCCGGCGGCGGAATGGATGCAGATGTACCACGAGGTATGGCGTATCGAGCGAGCCTACTTTTATGACCCGCACTTCCACGGCGCGCCCACTGTCCTGGACGAGCGCCGGTACGAACCCTATGTTGCCTCGATCGCTTCGCGCGCGGACCTCAACTACATCTTTCAAGACATGTTGGGCGCCTTTTCCGTCGGCCATTTGCGCGGAAGCGGCGGCGCCATTCCCCGCGCCCGCCGCGTCCCGGGCGGGCTGCTCGGCGCGGACTACGTCGTTCGCGACAATCGCTACTGCCTGGCGAAGATCTATACCGGCGGCGACTTCAATCCGCGAGTGTGGGCGCCGCTGGCGCAGCCCGGTCTCAACCTTGCCGCGGGCGACTGCATCATCGCGATCAACGGCTTGGAGTTGAACCACTCGGTCGACATCCAGCAGGCGCTCGAAGGAACGGCCGATCATCCGGTGGCGCTGCGCATTGCGCCGGCGAATGGCGCCGGCCCGCGCGAAGTCACCGTCGTGCCCACGGCCACCGAGGGCAGCCTGCGCCACATAGACTGGATCGAGTCGAACCGGCGCGCCGTGGACAAGCTTTCGGACGGCAGGCTGGCCTATGTCTACCTGCCCAACACCGGCCACGAGGGATTCACGAGTTTCAATCGCGGGTATTTCGCGCAGACCGAGAAGCAAGGCGCCATCATCGATGAGCGCTTCAATGCCGGCGGACAGGTGGCCGACTACATCGTCGATGTCTTGAGCAGAAAGATCATGTCGTATTGGGCGCCCCGGTACGGGACCATTGAACGTACGCCGAGCGCGGGGATTTACGGCCCGAAAGTCATGATAGCCAACGAAATCTCGGGCTCGGGCGGTGATGCACTGCCCTGGATGTTCAAGCAGGCCAAGCTCGGAACCCTGGTGGGAAAGCGCACCTGGGGGGGCCTGGTCGGCATCGGCGAAATTCCCGTGCTGATGGACGGCGGCCGTGTAACCTCGCCGAGCGTTGGCTTCTTTTCACCCAAAGGCGAGTGGGACGTCGAAAATCACGGCGTGGATCCCGATGTGGTGGTGGAACAGGATCCGAAGGCGGTGAGCGAAGGCCACGATCCACAGTTGGAAGCCGCCGTCGCCATCGCGTTGCGCGAATTGACGGCTCATCCTCTGGCCCAGCCGGCAAGACCGCCCTATCCCGATTACCATCGCTGACGCCACCATTTGACGTTGGCATCGCCGACGGCTTGTCGGATGCCTCGACTTAGCGGTGGACCGTGATCGAGGGATCCAGAAGCCGCAGGGCCTCGGCGGTCGTTGTGGCGCCGGTGGTCTGGATGTCCTTGTCGCTGTAGACCCGGCCGGCCGAGGTACAAGGCTCGCTGCTCGGAATTCTGGTTCCAGTCACGCACCCGCGATCGTTGCGTGCGGCCGCTGCAGGTGCAGGTTGGGGTTTCACCGTTGCACCCGTGCATCCTACGAGCAGCAGTCCTGCGGCAATCGCCGCCAAAGTGCGTATGTCAGCAATCATGAGACACCTCCACGCTGTCCGGAATATTGCGCATCAAGTCGCGGAACGGGGACTCGGCCCGCGCTGCGTGCAGCTGATCGAAGTCGCCTACGAACACGGCCTTGGCTCGAGCCCGGTCCGCCACCGCGAGGAAGCGCTCCATCTGCTTGAGCCCGAGCAGCTCCGCGCCGTCGAGCATCAGCACCGTGTCCCGGGACATCTCGAAATCAGCTTGCCACTCCTCCTCGCAGGCGGCAAAACTCTGCGATCTGGCTCCCGAGACTGCTTCCAACGAGCGGGCCGCGCGCCGCGAAGGCGCCACGCCCCTGACCGTAAATCCCTGTCCACCCCAGGCCTGCGCCGCCGCTCCCAGGATTGCGGCCTTGGGTTGGCAGGTTACCGCAATCGCCTTCGCGTCGCCCTCGCTCACCAGGCACATGAACGCCTGCCGCGCGGAATCGCGGAGCATGAACTGCGCCGACAGGATGGTCTGCCGATCCGAAGGGACGCCGTGCCCCCGCCGGCTCGCCATGGAAGCCGTCCGGCGCAGCAGCGATTTTTCGGCCTCGATCATGTCCCGCGAAGTAAAACGATCCTGGCCGCCGGCGGCGCTCAAGGCCACCAGTTCGCTGGATTGAGATACGGCGGCCAAAACGACCTCCAACTCCACTGTGTTCTGGGTTCGAGCCCGAAGGTACTGAACGAGTTCCTGATGCGTGAAGACAGGACGCTGCCGGGTCAGGGCGCGGAGCGCCACCGACGGATCCTCCAGGATGGTCTCGCCGTTCGCCTTCGCGATCCGCTGCTGCTCGGCAATGCGCTCCTCCAGATGCACGGGCAATGCCGCGGATCCCGCGCGCGCGCGCGCGATCCCGATCCTCCGTTCAGGCATCAGTTCGATTTGTTGCGCCGCCAGAGTGCGATGATCGATGCGGGCCGCATGTCCGGCCCGCGCCAGATGTTCGTTGACCCGCTCCGCCCAGGCGGTTCGCCACTCGATCAGCACGGACTTTCCGTTCCAGCGCCGCTCCTTGGGCCCGAAGCCCGACTCGGTCAAAGCGCGCAAGGTCAGCAAGATGTGGGCGTGGGGATTGTTCGGTTCTCCGCGAACGCAGAAATCCGCAATCATTCCCTTCGCCACGAACTCCTCCGCGACATAGTCGCGCAGAAGGGCAACCCGTTCATCGGCGGAAAGCTCGATCGGCAGTCCGACTTCGATCAGGCGGGCAAGCTGCGAATCCTTCCGAAATTCGCCCGCCTCCACCGTGTTCCACAGCGCTTCCCGATCATGCGCCCAATGCGGTGCGGCTGCGGGCGCCATGATCTCCGAGTGCGTGACGCCTCGCTTGCCGACGTAGTTGTGGGTCACACCATACCGTTGGTCGCGCAGAGCCGCGCCCAGCCGATAAGCGGCCGCGGCAACCATGCTCTGGCCTCGTGCCCGGGATATGACGTTTGCAGTCAAATGATAGATCGCCAAGGCCTGATCCTCTCCTCGAATTTGATCGTAGCGCCCGCCCTAACGGCTCCGCGGCGGCGGCCGCGGCGGAGGCGCCTGCCGTATGACGCTGCGGCGCTGCTCGGGACTCATCTGGCGCCACTGTTTGCGCAATTCACTGCGCTGTTCAGGCGGCATCTGACGAAAGCGTTGGAACGACTGCCGAACGCGCTGCTGCTGCTCGGGCGGCAAGCTCTTGAACTGCTGCCAGCGCTCACGCAGTTCCTGCCGCTGTTCCGGTGGCATCGAACGCCATTGCCCGAAACGCTGCTGCGCACTCGAGCGCTGCTCCGGCGTCATCGAAAGCCAGCGTTGACTCCCGTTGGCCAGCGCCTGCTGCCGCTCCGGAGGCAGGCTGTTCCACTTGTCCTGATAGCTTTGCAGGAGATGCTGCTGCTCGGTCGACAAGGACTGCCATTCCTTTGGCGCCGCGGTCTCGGCGGGCGCGGACGGCGGCGGCGTTTGCGCAAGGCTCGAATTCGCCGCTGCGGCGATGAGACACACACTGAATAAAACGGCCCTGATCATTGCTTTGCATCCTGCGGCGGCGGCGTGGAAGTCGAGTCCTTGCGCTGCGCCGACTTCTTCAAGAATGCCCACAGCGCGGCATCTCCAACATCATCCCGGCCCAAAAACTCGATGAAATCATCATCGGGCGCGGCGGCAGCCGGCGCAGCGGCAGCCGGCGCATCGACGGCCGGTGCGGCAGCGCGCGCGGCATCGGGCTGCGAAGGCGGCGGTCCCGCAGTCGCCGCCGCGCATGCAACCAGCCCCAAGACCAACCAGTGCCGTGCCGCCTTCAAGCGGATGTCACCTAAGCTGCCGGCCCGGAATTCGCCGCTTTGTCCGAAAAATCATAAAAGTCGAGATCGTTCTGCAGCATCTCGAGGGCGTCGCCGGCTCCTTCGTCGGTCGAGGCCACGATATCCAAATCTTCCAAGCTGGGCTGGTTGTCGGCAGCCGTCAATCCGTGGTTGCCGGCCGGGAGGCCGAACCAAAGAACCGCGCCGAGCAGCGCCGCGGCGGTCACTCCCGCCGCCGGGGTCCAGGTGCCGAACCGAAGCAACCACGGCCGGCGTTTCGCCGCGGCGGCCGCATCCAGCGCCGCATGGCGCGCCTGGGTGAGACGCGAACGCAGGCGCATGTCCATTCCATCGACGCTTTCCTGGAACAGCTCGCGGCTGCGCGCCTCAAACGGGCTTTGCCCTGCATCCGGCGTGTGCTCTTTCATTACCAAACCTCGCTTAAATGTTCGCGCAGCGCATGCACGGCGCGCGAATAGTGCGTCTTCACACTGCCTTCCGAGCAGCCCATGGCGGCCGCTGTTTCGGCCACGTCCAAACCCTCGAAGTTGCGCAGCATAAAGGCCTCGCGCTGCCGCGCCGGCAGTGCGCGCAGCGACACTTCGAGCTGCTCCATGGCCTGGCCCTGCATCATCAGCTCGGGCGCGTCCGGCGCGCCGTCCGGTACGTTGTCGAGCGGATCTTGGGCCGGATTGTCCGGGTCCTCATGGGTTCCCGGCAGCCAGACCATGAACTTCTTGCGCACCGTCCTGCGCCGCTGCAGGTCCCGGATCCCGTTCTCCAGGATGCGGTAGAACAGAGGCCGCCATTCCGCGCTGGGCCGGGCGGCGTAGCTGCGCGCCAGCTTCAGCATCGCGTCCTGTACCACGTCAAGCGCATCGTCGGGATCGCGCAGCGCCACCTGCGCCATGCGAAATGCCCGGCGTTCGATTTCGGCCAAGAATCGATCGAGTTCCTGCGTCTGATCCAGAACCGCTCCCCTGGGTGCTGGAGCCGGAACATCCCAGACCATCCAAGCATCGGCAAGCGTATCAAAGCGCGGCATATCGCGTCCCCTCGTCCTCTCGCCGTCGACGATCTTTTCCATACCCTGTATAAACGCCTGACCGGTGTGGCGGTTGACGACCTCGAGTTCGGGCTCATGGCGCAGGATCAGCAACTTACGCACACGCCCGGGACCTCCCTTGCAATATTTGCAACCGACATCTCGGCACGGCATCCAGAGGGTCACGCAACCGATTGATTTACATTAGATCATTTCGATTTCGGGCAGATTTTCGACAAATTGATTCGTACCCGAAACGGAACCGGCACTTAGGGTCAATGATCCCCGCTTCTCAACAGACTTATCCACAGGATTTGTGGACAAAGGGATTGCTTTGATCCTGCAGATTGCGCTCGATACTCCACTGCGCCGAGTATTCGACTACCTGCCGCCGGCCGATACCGCAGGCTCACCACCCAAGCTCGGCGTCCGCGTGCGCGTGCCGTTCGGCCGGCGGCAGCTGATCGGTGTGCTGGTCGGCATCGCTCAAGCATCTTCCATTTCCGCCGCAAAGCTCAAGCCCGCGCTGGCGCTGCTCGATGATGAACCGGTGTTCGATCCCGTGACGTTTGATTTGCTGCGTTTCGCATCCGACTACTACCACCACCCGCTCGGCGAGGTCATTGCGGCCGCACTGCCCGCGGCCTTGCGCCTGGGCCAGGCGGCGGACGGGGCCGCGGAGCTCTGGAGCTTGAGCGAGGCGGGCAAAGTTGAGCTGGCCTCTCCCACCGGCCGCCGTGGGCCGCGGCAGCGCGCCCTGCTGAAGTGGCTCGCGGAACGCGGCTCTGCAACGGCTGACGAAGTGACGGAAGCATTCAAGCCGGAACATCTCAAAGCACTGGCGCGGCGCGGATGGGTCGTATCGAGGCGCGCTCCGCAGGAAACAACGCCCGGCCCGGCACCGGTCGATCTGCATCCCGGCGATGTGTCGCCGACGGACGCGCAGACCAAGGTCATCGGCGCGATCACCACGTCGTTCGGGCGTTACGCGGCCCACCTGCTCTACGGGGTGACGGGTAGCGGCAAAACCGAGGTCTATCTGCGTGTCATCGCCGGCTGCATCGCGGAGGGCGGCCAGGCATTGGTGCTCGTTCCCGAGATCGCATTGACGCCGCAGCTGGTGGACCGCTTCCGCCGGCGCTTCAACGCCGGCATCGCCGTCCTGCATTCGGGGCTCGCCGGAACCGAGCGGCGCGCGGCCTGGCGAGCCGCCTACGGCGGACAGGCCAGGATCGTGATCGGTACGCGTTCCGCGGTCTTCACCGCTCTGCCGCGGCTGGTGTTGATCGTCGTGGACGAAGAACACGATGCGTCCTACAAGCAGCAGGAAGGATTTCGCTATTCAGCCCGTGACCTCGCCGTGTGGCGGGCCCAGCGGGCGCAGGTGCCCATCATCCTGGGCTCGGCCACACCCTCGCTGGAAACCCTTGAAAACGCGGCGCAGGGGCGGTATGAGAAACATCTCCTGCCGCAGCGTCCCGGGGCGGCGCAAGCGCCGCGCATGACTTTGGTGGATTTGCGCCGGCACGCCGCCGAGCAGGGCCTCTCGCAGCCGGCCATGCAGGCAATCGGCCGCCACCTGACGGCAGGCGGCCAGGTCATCGTGTTCTTGAATCGACGCGGCTATGCGCCCTCGCTGTTCTGCAACGCCTGCGGTTGGGTGGCGCCGTGTGCCCATTGCGATGCGCGCATGACGCTGCATAGGCGCGCCGCGCAATTGCGCTGCCATCACTGCGGCGCGCACGCGCCCGTGCCTTGGGGTTGCGGCAGCTGCGGGCAACCGTTGAACCCGGTGGGACAGGGCACGGAGCGAGTCGAGGAGACGCTGGCGCGGCTTTTCCCCGATGCGCCGCTGGCCAGGTTGGACCGGGATACGGCCACGGGAAGGGGCGCCATGGAAGCCGTGTTGGAGCGCGTTCATCGCGGCGAGGCGCGAATTCTGGTCGGCACGCAAATGCTCACCAAAGGGCACCACTTTCCCGAGGTCAGCCTGGTGGTGATCCTGGATGCCGATCAGGGCCTCTTTGCCAGCGACTTTCGGGCCACCGAACGCCTGGCGCAGACCATCACGCAAGTCGCGGGGCGCGCCGGCCGGGCCGCCCGCCCGGGTGAA